>Ga0222712_10000209_pt1 | contig 84655 bp, 105 predicted proteins | sample C33_657DmetaG_FD_165043 | JGI IMG/M metagenome (GOLD analysis project Ga0222712, IMG submission 165043) | Estuarine water microbial communities from San Francisco Bay, California, United States - C33_657D | ecosystem: Environmental > Aquatic > Marine > Unclassified | place: USA: California... | reverse complement strand
TCTAGACGAACACTTGAATTATGCCCGTTTAGATTGCACTCTGCATTAGACAGATAGCTTTTATCAGCGAACGCATCAAAGAGTGCCTTCGCGTCTTGTGGTGAAAGATTATCAAAATAAATATTAAGCACGGTATTCCATCTCCATATCTTCTGCCCACTGTTGGGCTTCTACTTCAGCTTCTTCACGAGTCGGATGAGTGAGAAGGCTACGCTCATATGGTTCCCAGAAGGGGCCAATATCTTCTTCTTCCTCATTAAGCCATACATGGACTCCGAAGAAGCCATTCATGCCTTCCATAACAGTAATAAAATGCTTAGACATTGTCATGTTCCTTTATGTAATTAAGAACTTCTACTCCTAGAGGAGATAAGTTCCAGTCCACGTTGCTTCTCAAAAGACCTTTGCGGAGTAAATCAGTAGCAACACAATTAAATGCTGCACCTGTTACCCCCTGCCATCCTGACAGCCATTCTCGCTCCATGTCGGATAGGTTTTCAACTATATTTTTAACCATAGTGAACCTCCTGTATACACTTAGATAGATCACGCAATTCTTTAAACTTGAGTCGATAGCGAGCAACGAGTTCCATGTACTGAAGCTCCAGCGTCTCGCGGCTAACATTCTCAACCCACTCAACTAGGTCATGGTCATCATAAACTCGGTCTAGCATATCATCAAATGTCATCGTTTCTCTCCTTATGCAATGATAATAGCGGATTGACACGAAGATGTCAAGGTTGATATTCAACTATCTCGACTTCTTCCTCGTTACCATCAATTACCCAGACCTGTCTGTAGGCTTCCGCTTTCTCTAGAGAGTCAGTAGTCCATACACGCATTTCATCAACCGGCCCCTCACTTACGTAGACCCAGCTATTGTCTGGTAAATATACCTTAATTGCATACTTCATAATTGTTCCTTTTCTTCGCGTAGAATAATTCTATCATCCTCTACTATCCAGACTAGTGCTGTTCCTTCTGTCCAGCCCATTCGTTCCAGGAGTTCATCGGATAGTTCTATATATAACTCGCCGTCTTCAGTTTCTTTAACTATACTGGTGGTTCTATCTCGGGAGAATTCACTATAATAATGAAAGTACGCCGTTGATTCATCTTGTATCCTGTCATTCATTATGCTCAAGTTCCCTTAGAACATTTATTAGATAATTAAGTTCTTTTATACTCATAGTACTTACTTCTACACTAGTACTGTAGAGTCCTACTGTGACTTCGCGATAACGCCATAGTTTATTCTCTTGAATAACGGCCTGTACAGCTCTTAGAAAGTCATCATTTACTGATTCAATTTTCAGGGTATACATATAATTTCCTTGCTACTAACATATCAAATATCCACTTCTTATTCTGCTTCCAGAAGCGGCGAGCGCGAAGCCCTTCCATTCTAGCACTATACTGCTCTTCTGTAGTATAAAACCAATCCATAGTATTGAACTCACACCCGACGTGCATATAGCCATTGTCTAGTGCTACAATAGGATACTCTATCCCATCTATGATTATAGGAGCACTATGGATTATAGTGCCATTCCAGCTCACAGAGTCGAAGTCCGTGCCAGGAAAGTCTACAGTTGACAGCATCGCGTCACGCATCGTGCATAGAGTAATCTCACAGTTTTTGAACTGCGACCTAAAGATGTAGGCTTCATTGAAGCTACACTCTATAAAACGACAGTGCTCGAAGCGCACGCCAGTTAGATACGCCATATCAAGGTCGCACCTAAAGAAGTCGCAACCGACGAAGATCGCGCCTAGGAAGTCCGCCTTTGTAAAGCCACAGTCCTCGAACTCGCAATCTTTAAATTCAGACTGTGTAAAGTCTCTGTAGGCAAAGGGCCTATTGAAGTAATTCTCGTTAGATATTTCTGCATCTTTAAACATAGTTGACACTATACTACATAAACAAGCTAAAGTCAAGACATAAATTTAGCACTTGACTTCAAGCCCAGGCCGTGTTATACAGAGTTCATCACAGCCCAACCAGGGAAACGAAGTTTCCAAACGCTAGGATACAATAAGTTTAAACCATACCTTAGAAAAATAACTCTTGACTTTTCGCAAAAGTCATGATATTATACTAACATAGTTAGTTGGTAATAGCTTATATTTACTTATACAGTTTATTACACACTAGTTTAACCTCCAGGGTTGTTGTCAGAAAGACGGGAGCGTAAGCGGTAGTCTTTCTACAACAGTACCGGAGAAGATTTTAAGAATCTATTTTATACTGTTTAATATAAAGCAAGCACACAGAGACGAAGTCTCAAACTAAAGCATCAACCTAAGAACAAGTAACCGAACGAAGTTCACCAATAAGTATCGAAGATACACCAAACACGCAACAAAGTTTGAGACAACTGTTTATGCTCAACTAAAACAGTATAATATCCGATTTAACGGCTACAATTGTATTTGCAATACAAACAAGCTACAAAGGTCATTTTAAGCCTCTTTGTTGGTCAACAACTGTTCCTACTTATTTTTAAATTTATACTGGTTTATAACCCTTTCAACGCAAACTTGTCCATACCATACTAGTCGCGCGTCAGCCCACTCTAGCCCGCCGTAGCGTTACTATTACACTTAAATACTACTAGAATTACGACGAAGATCGTTAGCCTGCTACTAAACTGTAGTGGGCTATTTTTTTGTCTGCTTGCTGTGGTTTGGAATAAACTTCCCCTGAGGTTGAAAAAGTACGCAAAAGTGTGCAAAAGGTCCGCCGCACGTAAAAAATCTTCGTTTTTGTCGGCGCCAAGTTGATTTTAGACAACAAAAAAGCCCGCCGGAACTAGTCCAACGGGCTTTATGTCAACTTATCTGGGTTTATCTCAACTTTCGTCGATAATTCCCTCATCATCGTCAAATAGGTCAAAGTACGCAGAAAAATCCTCCATAAGGGTGATTTCACCGATTACTACTTCACTATCGTCAGACTCGACGAATACGATCTCCCAAACAGTCGGACGATCTACGTCGTCGACGTGAAGCTCGATCTTATTTACGTCGTAGTTAAGGAAAATTTCAGGAATAGCAATAGCACTCTGATAGAGCACTACTTCAATGTCATCTAGAATGAAAATCTTACGCATGGTTCTCTCCTTAGGTTGAAGATACACTATACTGCGTTTGGCCTCGCAAGTCAAGACCAATTTGCGACGGAGTCGCGAGGCTTGGTAAAAATTGTACTTGACAGGGTGTTGATTTGCCACTATAATCGGCGCCTTTTGGCGATTTGGATGTTTCTGGGTGTAGATGTGGCAGGGCTTAAAAAATTTGACTTGACTTTGCATTGATTTGCCACTATAATCGGCGCCCCTGGGCGGGTGCGAGTTTGCGCGGTGGAACGCGCAGGGCTGCTAAAAATTTGTCTTGACTTCACGTCGATTTTCCACTATAATTTTGGCGCCGCAGGCGGACGCAAAAAAGCCTGCTACCAGATGGGCTGGTAGCAGGCTTATTTCGTACTTAGCCGATCCGTGTGGAGACTCAGTTATATACAACCTAGGGTGAATAACTGGTACTCGGCGGGAGCCGGTCGTGTACTGTAGGCTTTCGGAAGGGGGTGTGAAAGCTATCTGCCCTCTCGCCCCTTCCTATTAGTTACGCACTCAAGCGAGTACGCAACGCAACGAGAACCTGCTTAGGAGCCTTTTCGAGGCCGTCGAGGTTCTTGCCGATGATTGCTGCGATGTCCGCAACAATTTCTTCCTTGCGCTCAATAGGAGCACCGCTCTTGGACACCTTGTCCTTAGCTTTGTAGATGCCCATACGGACAGCCTTAGCGCGGATAGAACGAACGTCCTTACCGAACTTCGCAGCGAACTCAATCGCAGCGTCGTTGTCGATAACGCCAGCAGCCAGCATTTCGGCTTCTTGCGCTTCCGAGTAGTTCTTCACAACTTCCTTAGTCATATCAATGTTCCCTTCCGTGTCTTGATGATTGATTATACCTAGATCGGACAGAGAAGTCAAGAACAATTTTTTCAGCGTTGAAATAATTTGCATTTCCCTCTCCCTTCCGACCCATCCTTTATAGCGGAAAGGGGTGGGCCGGTCAAGTGCAATTTTTGCATCTGCTCCGGCCACATGCAAATTTTTCACTTGACAGCGGGTCAAATTTGCACTATACTTTTGGCGCTGCGCGCTTTAACCAAATAGGTTAAAATAAATTTTTTCGCTAACCAAAAAAAAAATCGCTTGACAACCTGTAATTTTCGCACTATAATTGGCGCACGTAATTTTAGCACTTGTTTATTTTGCACTCTGGCGCAATAGCGCTGCTATTGCGAATCATTATCAATAAGCCTCATGAGATGATATAACATATCATTGGTGATGATATATCGTATCACGCATTTAACATAACGCCATTTATCAGCCCCAGCCGCCCTAAGTGATTGATTCCAATACGTTTTTTCATTTAACATAATATCATTTATCGCGCCCAGAATAATTGCGTCCAGAAAATTTTTTCTCTTGACAAGCGCGGCGAATCCTGCTAAAATCGGCGCCAGGCCAATTTCGGCGCTATCAAACCCATTATAGCAGAGTCCAGCGGCCTTGTCAATAGAAAAAATCGCCATCCGAAAAATAATTCTCGCCCTAGCGCGGCATGGAACAAAACGTGAACAAAAATTTCGGCGCCCGCAGGGCATTTTAACAGGATTTTTTTCTTGTGTCAAGCGAAAAAATTGCCCCAGACAAAAAAAAATCCGCCCAGTTTTACTTGAGCGGACTTTAGTTTTACTTGGCCTTTACTTGACCTTGAAGTGGTCGCGGACAGCAAAAGCGCGGTAATTGTAAGGTGGTGGCGACATATACTCTTTTGGTGAAGTATTCTTGACCAGAGCGGTAAGTATAGGCAGCTCATAATACTTGGCATCTTCTAGCGCAGTGTGTGGCTCGTCAGGCAAACCCATGCCTAGCAAGTATTTCGCCATAACGTCTGCGTTGGTTTTAATTCCCATGTGGCCCGTTTTACTTGTTCGGTTGCCGAAAAAGTGATTTTCTAGCGCGAATTGCTTAAACGCCCTAGTATTGCCCCATTTGGCAACAGCAGCGTGCCACAAACAAAACGATTCGGGGAACAATTCGTTTGCGACAATTCCGCTTTTGTCCATGACGTTAGAGTCAAAAGCCAAGTTATAGGCGGTCATTGTCGGGTTATACTTTGCCTTTACTTTAGACAAGAAACGATTGACAGCGCCAACGCTTGCCAAAACGCGACGACCATCTTGCAACATTTGTTCATAATTCGCGTAACGCTTAGGCAGCGATTCGGCAGAAAAAACGTCGTTTTTGTCGCCATAGATATGAAACAACGGGTGAGCCTCGCGGTCAGAGAAAAAATCGCCAATAAGGATTCCAGCCTCATGATGAATATTGCCCTTGCGGTCAGACACAATAATGCCAATATCGGCAACCATGCCCGATTGCGTGGTTTCCGTGTCAATGATGACGAAGAATTTTTTAGCAGCCATTTCGTTTTTTCCTTGTTTCCGTCTTGATGCACTCTTTTACCAAATCCAGCCCATGCCGTCAAACAAAATCGACATAAAAAAATGCGAAAGCTGTGGATAACTTTTTTCATATTTTTTCATTTTGTGGGTTGACAGCCCATACGCTTGCGTGGTATACTTAGAGTAGCGTTCAAAAATTTTCGGCGCTAGGGTGTGTTACCGAAGTAACACACCCAGTCTTTAGGTATCGGCAACAGTCCAGCCTACAAGCTCGCCGCCGTCATAATTCGGGCCGTCATCATCGGGCGGGTAGCCGTCCAAATCATCGTCCCAATCGTCCCCGATATTATCATCATCGGGAACAATAACGATTGATCCAGCTTTATTTATATCGACCAACCCATTGAGAAAGTTAGACAAATCATCGCACATGCCCGCAGTAATATCGGCATGGGATAAAATGTCGTCAATCTCATGAATAAGAAACGCGACAGTATCAGAGTTGAAAGTAACAGGCATTTTCTTTCCTTTCCTTAGTATTGAGGATAAACGATTAGGGCGAGTAGAATAGTATTAACGAAAAAACCGAATCCGTTAGATACCATATAAAGAACATCTTTATTCTTGAAAGCGCGGACAAAGTAAAGCGCCAAGCCAGCCCAGACTAGCAGAACCATAGAAATAGGCGGCAATTTGTCGCTATAGCCTAGCAGAACCGAAATTGTGGTAGGCAATGTTGCCGATTGCACAAGTATCATGCCAAGCCAGCCGCACAATTCGGATTTTGGCATCTCCTTGATTTTATTGAACATTTTTTTCATTTCGTTTCCTTTCGTTTCCATGCCTCTTTATAGCCAATCCCTGCCCCTATTGCAAGCGATTTATTGATGGAAAAAACCGATTAAAAAAGTTTGTTCAATCGAATTTTTTTGCTTGACAGGCACGCGGAAATCTGGTATAATTTCGGCGCACCTATCGGTGCTTTGGCGCCTTCAGCGCATCACCCCATTATACCATATTGGTCGGGCCTTGTCAATAGGAAAAATTGCAAAAAACAAAAAAAAATGGCGGGGATTTCTCCCCGCCGTTAGGCTTTAGATTTTATCGGTTAAGCCGAAAGCTTTTCCCGCAAAATTTGCAGAACCAGCTTAGGGGCCTTTTCCAGACCTTCAAGGCTCTTGCCAATGATTTCCGAAATATCGGCAGCAATCGCTTCCTTGGATTCGATTTTACCGCCAGTCTTGGAAACCTTGGGCTGTGCCTTATAAATGCCCATGCGAACCGCCTTAGCGCGAATCGAGCGAACATCCTTGCCGAATTTTTCGGCAAATTCCAAAGCCTTTGCGTTATCAATAACGCCAGCCGCAAGCAAAGCCGATTCTTGGGCTTCAGAGTAATTCTTTTCAACAACCTTAGTCATAAAATTTTCTTTCGTTATCAGGAGAGGCCCATCCCCTCTTGATGAACCATTATTAGACGCAATCGGCAAAGCTTGCAAGAGAAAAAAACACCAAACGCCAAAAAATGCGACGAACCGTTCATCGCATTTTTTCATTTTCCCTATTGACAGCACCCAGCCGCGCGTGCTATAATGGTAGTAGCGGGCAAAATTTTCGGCGCTTTTGGCGCGAATTTTGGGCATCAGCCCATTATACCATAGTGGGCCTGGCCTTGTCAATAGGAAAAATAAAAAAAAAATAGGCGGGATTGCTCCCGCCTATTCCTTAAGCGCGCTTTGCAAGGCGGTGGTTAGCATATTTTGCATCATAGCAAGTTACGCCAATTGCAATCATTGCATCAATAACCTTTAGGTTATCGTCAAACATCATTGGCTTGGCAGCTTCAACCGACCGAAAGCCTAGGCCAGTGAAGTAATCATTAAGCAATTGAACCTTAAGGCTGGCATCGTCACGCATATCGCCTTTAGCAGCGCGTGACAAATAAACGTCATAGTCAAGGCCATGCATTGCCAAAAATTCCTCATCAGCAATTTGATAAGAGCGGGCAGTGCAAACGATAACCTTATGGCCGTTTGCTTTGATGATACGCATAACGCGAGACAATGGCAAAAGCGAATCGCGCATAATCATTTCTGGCTTGTTGCGCTCAATCCAATGGTCAAGGTCAAGCGAGCCATCAGCCTTAGTCGCTTGGCGATGCGTCGAATCAATCACAGTGCCGTCGAGGTCAAAAATTACATAAGCCATTTGTTTTTCCTTCCGTCTTGATGCACTCTTTTACCAATGCCTTGCCATAGTGTCAACAGAAAAAATCGCAAAAATAAAAAATAAATGCTATTGACAGGCCCTAGTCGCACGTGCTACATTTAAGGTAGCGTGCAAAATTTTTGGCGCCAATAGGCCCTAGCTTTTGCTAGGGCCATTGTCTTTTTCTTTGCGCCGTTCGGCAAAGGTCTTGCCGTCCAGTCCTCGCAAGGGCCATGCGCTTTCGGATGATACGCGATAGGTCTTGCCCATTGGGGCCGCTTGTATTGGCGTAACCATTATTCTTTCCCTTCTATGCTAGTTGAAGGCCGAAGGCTTCTAAGCCTTCCTCGCCATATTCATTTTCGATTGCGGCAATGGCCGCTTCCGTTGGCGTGTCGCCTGCATCATACATTGACCAATAATCTTGGTCAGGCCAACAATCGCGGCTCATGCCAGTAATGCGATTGAAAGCCTTGTCAACGGCGGCAAGCCAAGATTCAAATTCCATGTCCATTTTCCTTATGCCATATTCTGAAACATAGTAACGCCAAGCCACATTGTAAACATAAAAACAAATGAGGTCAGAGTAAAAAACCAAACCATCTTGCGGTCATCCCGCATCTGAACCATGCCCCACAAGCACACAAACACGCCAGCGATAGATGCAAAGTAAACGATAAGAGAAACAACATATTCAACCATAGTCTTAGTCCTTCTGTCTTGATGCACCCTTATACCAATGACCGCTTGCCTTGTCAATATAAAAAATAAAAAAAATAAAATAAAAATAATGCTTGACAGGAGGGGGCGGGTATGGTATGGGGGTTGTTAGACTAGTTGATTCCTAACACGCTCAGACTACTCCGCACGTACCACTTTGGGTAAAAACACCGACTAAGGTGCTAAATACCAGCCAACCTCACCAATTCTTTATATCCACGCCAGCTAGGGTGGATTTTATCCGGTTGCAAGTAACTCGTCGAGATCGTTCTGTCCCCGTAGCTCACCGCCACGCTACGAACCACCGTATTTACGCCCAACTTACAGAATCTCGCGTTACAAGGAGGCATAATCCACACCACTCTAGACGCCCGAATTCGCTTACGAAGCTTCAGCAGCTCCGCTTCCGTCTTCACACCCGCGTGATCATTCGCTCCCAAACTAATCACCACCGTTTTAGCCTCGACAGGACTCGTACCCCAACGCCGATTCCACTGCCAAGAGTTAAATCCGCCCTTAGCATAGGAGACGCACTCCTGAGGGGCGAACATTTTTGTACCGACTGCAATCGAGTCGCCCAAAATTAAACATTCTAACATAAACTTTTCTCCATTTTAAAAAATCGCGTCGCGGAAACCAAACATTAGGCGAGTAGCCAGGTCGCGATTACTCGTACACACTTGTCGCCCCTATAAAAGAAGCTGTATTCACCTCTATCTTCTCTTCTCAGACCTTCTAGACTCCAGCCTGGACGATTACCTGCTAATATGTAGTTCATCTAAAAACTCCTCTATTGCTTTCCAGGATTGCTCCCACTGCTCGTTAATATCGTCCAGCGGCAGCAATGCCTCTGAAATGCTCTTTAATGTTTCTATTTCCATTTTGTTAATATACATCATCCACGAACGAAAGTCAAGATAAATATTTTGCGAGTTGAATCGCCTATACCGGCACCTAGCCTAAAAATAGCTTGACCCACAATCCCCTTGCTGTTATAATGCACATTATGACACAAATCGCACTTACTCCAGAATGTCTTGACATTGCAAACGCCTATCTTGAATATGGTTCCGCACAGGAAACGGCTAACCAGCTTCAAGTTCCTGAATATCAAGTTATTCAGCTATTAGAGCGCAAGGATGTTAAAGACTATATAACGGGCGTCTATCTTGATAGGGGCTTTAGAAATAGACATAAGTTGGGACAGGTTCTCGACCGGATGATTGACGCTAAACTTGAAGAAGCAGAAGAGTCCGGTATGTATACCTCGAAGGACTTACTAGAGCTGTTACAGTTTGCTCATAAGATAAGAATGGACGAGCTGAAGCAGGAGAATGGAAATGGTGGCCCCACAGTTAATATTGCTAACTTTGGCCAAGGAAACTATGGACAGTTGATGGAAAAACTATTAACAAATGATAAAGGATCTAAGTAAGGCTGTCAAAGCACTTATAGATTCCCTGTCCGCGAAGCCAGTAGCTACTATGGTGGCTGTATTTATAGTCTTTGCCTCTTATGTAGGCGTGAAGAGCTATAACACGATACAGAGCTTAGTAGTTACACCCGACCAACAAGCAGCAAGATTCAAAGCTCAATTGCATAGTACAGACATTATAAATAAAAGCATAGAAGACCTTAGGGTATATACGAAAGCTGATAATGTTATTATTAAGCAATTTCATAATGGGCGACATGATTTAACAGGGATACCTTTTACTAATGTCTCAACAACTTATTATGTAGATCCCTCGGATGATGATGGGCACGAGCCCGATATAGATGAACCCATCTCAGCTATGAATAGAAGCTTACGTCAGGTTTGGCAACGTATAGACAAACCGGAGTGTATAGTGCTGTATTCACCAGTAGATACTTCTACTCGTAGATATTTCAAAGCGCACAAGTTAAACAAAGCAGTGGTATGTCCACTAGTAAATTTACTGAACTATCCTATCGGCATAATGGTCGTTGGGTTTTCAGAAAGCAACACGACAGCTGATGAGGTTACTCTTCGTAGAACTTCCGTATTAGCAAAGAGTGTTACAGGATACCTAAACAATGGTTATTGAATATATTAAGCGTAATCAAAAAATGGGATACGAAGGCGACAAGCTAGTCTATAAAGTGCCTTTAGCCCAAGAAGCACCTGCAGTGGTAGAAGAAGTACCGGCAGTAGTAGAAGCACCCGTAGAGGAAGAAACTGTTGTTCTTCCGGAGTAAGCCTGTGTCGCAGAGTATAGAAGACACAAAAGTGGTCGTACAGCTTCGTGTTCTATGGCTGATGGCGGTGACTTTAGCTTCCGTAATGCTTGGCGTTGTCCTGGTTCTACTAGTAGGATTATTTCTACCTAACGCGATGATAGACAACAACGAGATCTTTAAAATTATAGGTCCAGCATTTAGTATGGTTATAGGTGCGTTTGTAGGCTCCTTTGCTACTATGATGGGTATGAAGACTGAAACTTTCGATCCAAATATCAAGCAGCAACAGATGGGAACAACTAATTACGCAGATTTTAAGATGCCTGCACTCCCTGATGCCGTAGAAATAACACAAGACGATGATGACGAAGACCACGGTCCGTTCTAAGGAGATATAAATGACAACAATTATTATAGCAGCAGTCCTAGCGTTTCTAGCCGGTATTTTAGTAGGCATCGCACTAGGAAATAAATTAAACGGCTCATTCGAAGCACAAGCTAAAGAAATGCTAGACTTCAATAAAGACGGCAAGCTAGATGTTAAAGACGCACAACTCGCACTAGACCTTAATAAGGATGGTAAAGTAGATGTAGCTGATTTAACCATTGCTAAGACCGAGCTAAAGAAGACAGCGACTCAGGTAACTAAACTAGCTAAAAAGGTGAAGTAATGACCAAAATTACGGAACATTTTACCCTAGAAGAGCTAACTGCATCTCCTACGGCTAAGAAGCTAGGACTTTCCAATATGCCAACTCAAGAACATATTGAGAATATGAGACACGTATGTGAAAATATTCTTGAGAAGGTTCGTTCACACTACGGAAAGCCAGTAAAAGTAAATTCTTGTTACAGGTCTCCAGCCGTAAATGCTAAGGTTAAGGGTTCAAAGACTTCGCAGCACTGTAATGGTGAGGCTATTGACTTCGAGGTACCTGGTATCTCCAATAAAGAGCTAGCAGACTGGGTAGCGGATCATTTAGTATTCGACCAGGTCATCTTAGAATTTTATAGCGCTAAAGAAGGAGCTAACTCAGGATGGGTTCATGCCTCTTTAAAGCGCAATGGTAATAATAGAGGACAGCGCCTAATTGCTACTAAATCAGCAAAAGGCGGCACCGTTTATACGCCAGTCGCGGACTTCGACCCTTCCACCGTTCCTTTGGAACTAAAAGATAAGGTCATGTCAGCAGCGCCTGTAGCGGCAACAGTAGCAGTAGCTGCAGTAGCCACAGCCGTTAAATCAAAGAATCCTATTGCAGCACTACAAGAAAAATGTGGTGTAACAGCAGACGGAGCTTTTGGCCCAGGAACTATGAAAGCGGCGATGGCCCATTTCAAAATGACTCCTGCTAGAGCGGCTCACTTCTTTGCTCAGACCTGTCACGAAAGTGGACATTTCAAGGCTTTCTCAGAAAACCTAAACTATTCAGATAAAGGATTAAATAGTACTTTCCGCAAGTACTTCCCAACTATTGCTTCTACAGCAGGCTATGCTCGTAATCCAGAAAAGATTGCTAATAAAGTATATGCCAATAGAATGGGTAATGGTCCTGAGTCTTCTGGAGACGGATACAAGTATCGTGGACGCGGCGCTCTTCAGTTAACCGGAAAAGATAATTATACCGCATTTGCAAAATTCTGCGGTCGCCCAGAGATTATGGATAATCCAGATCTAGTAGCAGGAGAACTAGCCTTTGAGTCAGCGCTATTCTTCTTCGAACGCAACAAACTATGGTCAGTATGTGATCTAGGAGTTAGTGATGCGGTTATCCTGGCTTTGACTAAAAAAATTAATGGTGGTACAATTGGCCTAGAGGAAAGAAAATCTCTTACCCGTAAATTTGCTGCTCAACTCTAATCTAAGGTTTAAATTAAATGAAATTTAATAAATAGGTTAACATATTCTCTATGGTATGTTAACAAGTGGGTTACATACCCAAGGGACTATAAAATTAGTCGTGGAGCTAAAAGTTGGAAGAGTTCTTTAAACTTATAGCCGACGTAGGATTTCCTATTGCCGCGGCATTAGCTGCTGGGTATTTCGTGTTTTTAACACTTAAGTTCATCCTTGCTGGTGTCACTAGCAGTATCAGTGGCATGAAGGGCATCATTACGGGACTAGACAATCGTGTTAAAACTATGAATCACGACGTTATACGTATTGATACAGTTGTATCCAATGCACTAGGTCTTAGACCTGACATTGACCGTATTTCTAGAGCAGACGGCAAAGATGACGCTAGGAAAGATTAATGGGAGATATTGGTGCACTAATCAGTGAGTATGGTTTCCCAGTCATTGCCGCCGCCGGTATGGGATACTTTGTATTTTATGTTTGGCAGTGGGCAACTGAGGAAGTCGATCCAGTGTTGAGCCAAGCAAACTCTACATTAATTGGATTAATTGATCGTATTCGTATGCTTGACAACGATTTAATTCGTTTAAAGCAAAAAGTAGATACTGTACTCTATTTGCGCGGTAAATCAATCGAACACGAAAGACTAGAGGCAGAGAAAGAGATCAACAAAATCACTAAAAAACAAGATAGTAACTAAGGGAGAACAAATGCCGAAAAGAATAATCATACTGTCACTACTCTTAGTAAGCACTCCTGCACATGCAAGTGATATAGTATTTCAATTCAAGAATCCATCTTTCTCGGGTAACAATGCCGGAGCGCAATGGTTGACCATTGAAAACCAAGAAACTCTACGTAAGAAAGCTATCCAAGATAAGATAGAAGCTGACCTAAAGGCACAGGCTCTTGAAGAAAAGAATTCTATTCTCAATCGCTTTCTAAACAACTTACAATCTCGTATATATTCTCAGTTAGCTCAACAGTTAACTAATAACCTGTTTGGTGAAATGGGTGGAGAATCCGGAGAATTTACCCTCGAAGGTAATGTTATTAAGTATGAAAAGACTGACACTGAGATAAAATTGGTTATCGTTGATGCTCAAGGTAATCAAACAGAAATTATAATTCCAACGAGCGGATTCAAATGGTAATGAAGTACGTAGTCTTGCTAGCGCCCCTGTTATTAGGCGGCTGTGTGTCCACCGGGACCGGAATTCTTGACATCAGGGAAAAGGCAGCCGTAGTAAATACGCAGTCTAAAGACTTGCGAAGTCTACCTCCCCCAGAAAGACAAGCTGTTGTTGCAGTATATGATTTTCCAGACCTAACTGGTCAGCGTAAAGCTTCGGCAGCCGGAGCAGATCTTTCAACCGCAGTAACTCAAGGAGGAACTTCACTCCTTATTGCAGCATTAAAAGATGCTGGTGGGGGAACGTGGTTTAGGGTAGTGGAGCGTAATAGAGTTGATGATCTTGCAAAGGAGCGTCAAATTGTTCGCCAAACTCGAGAAGAGTATTTAGGTGAGGGTGTAAATAAACTCGAACCAATGTTATTCGCAGGCCTTATCATTCAGGGAGGCATCATAGGATATGACACCAATATACAAACCGGAGGTGCTGGTGCTAGGTACTTAGGCATTGGTGGCACAACCATGTATAGAAAGGATCAAGTGGTAGTAGCGTTACGTGCCGTTAACACTAACACGGGAGAAGTAATTCTTAATGTACAGGTTTCTAAAACGGTATTGTCCGTCGGAAGGGACTTGTCACTATTTAAGTTTGTAGATGTAGGCACAAAGTTAGTCGAGGCCGAAGTAGGCATGACTGAAAATGAAGCAAATACTATGGCCGTAAAGATGGCCATTGAAGAAGCAGTTTTACAATTAATAAAACAAGGAATAGAGAAAGGATACTTTAACTATGTTGGAAGGGAGTAATGGGAAGGAATTCATTAATACTTGTAGCAATGTCATCACTAGCTAGTACAGCAGTGATGGCACAATCAACTACTAACTCAATCTTTATTGACCAGGTCGGTGATAGTAGTGTAATTACTGTTACTCAAAAGGGGCAGGGCAATACTATTGGAACAGAACAAAATCGTGTAGTTCTTCAGGGAAATAGTCAAACAATAACAACAACTCAAGAAGGCAATAACAACTCTATACAAGGCTCTATTGTTCAGGCGGATAATGTTGATATGAATGTTACTGTTACAGGAGATAGTAACGAATTAATATATGATCAAGGTGATGCCGCTAGTGTAGCTGGTTCAACCAAGACCCTTGAAGTTACTGGGGATTCAAATAATCTCACATTTAACCAAGGTACAGCGGCTTCTGCTACGAATGCAACTCAGACTATCACAGTCACTGGCGACACCAATACACTTACATCTACTATAAACGCAGATGATGTTGTGAACACCAAGACAATAGCAGGCGATGGTAATACTATTACTACCGTACAGAACGGCACTGCTGGGAAGAACATTGAAATGCTTCTTACAGGCAACACTAATACAGTAGCAATAAACCAACAGAGTACAACTAATGTTGACACACTTAAGATCAATAGCACAAGCAACGGCAGCACTATTACTATTAATCAGTGTAACGCCGGTGGCCCATGCTAATATAGGTAAAGTTACACAAAACCGAGGTATAAGTGAGGTCGTGAAGAAAACCACTAAGGTTGCTACACGACCTCAGCTACCTATTGCCAAATTAGATAAGGTGCAAACTGGTAATGGTAGAGTTGAAATTACATTTATAGATAACTCTATTGTTAAGGTCACTGAGCATTCTAAGCTTGTGATTGACGATTTTGTATATAGTGGCAAACCCTCTACTTCAAGAATGGCTCTTAAGTTCGCAAGTGGTACAGCAAGATTCGCAACAGGACAGAGCGGCAGAATAAGCAAGAGTAATATTAGTCTTAGAACTCCAACCGCTACCATCGCGGTACGCGGTACGGATTTCGCTACAACAGTAGATGACTTCGGTAAAAGCTTGGTCATTCTACTTCCGGAACCTGATGGTTCGGTAGGGGAAATTACAGTGTCTAATGCTGCCGGATCAGTTATTCTTACTAAAGCGTTCCAAGCTACTATGGTATCTACGATGGACAGCAGACCATCACAACCTGTTATTCTTAACCTAACGCTAGATATGATTGACAATATGCTAATCGTGTCTCCTGCACAAGAAATGCAGTATGATCAAGATGGTAGTGACAGAAGAGAGAACATTCTTGACCTAAGTGAACTAGATATAGACTTCTTAGCAAAAGATGATCTTGCAGAAGACACGCTTGCAAGTTCAGATCTAGATATTAATACAATAGATGCTGACTTTCTCAAAGAAGACTTTCTTGACAATAGTTTAGGGATTGATAACTGTATCACTAGAGAAGAGACTAAGTTATGTGGCACTACATTCGGTTTAGATACTGTAACTCAGATTGCCACTATTTTATCTGGTGATTCTATTCGTCTCGTAAGATCATTAGGAACTACCATTGACGTAAGATTCAAGAAAGATGAGAATAAAAATCTCTTTATAGATAGTAATGGAAAGTCATTCCTAATTGAAATAAATGACCCGGCTGGAGGAACCATCATCAATGTTAAACAAGGCGAGTAAAATTCTATTATCACCGTGGCTAGCAGTAGCTACAGTACTGCTATTGTTATCAGTAAAGTTGATGAATCCGTTCTTAGTCGACAGCATGAAATTAAAGTACTACGACTATCTTATGCTAGATAGTCCAGTACAATCAGAACAGATTGTAGTCGCAAATATTGGTGAAAAGGCAATTGAAAAGTATGGACAATGGCCTTTCCCGAGGAGTGTTTATGCTAAAATTAATTCAGATATTTATAGCGCTGGCGCTGGTATCGTTGGCAGCACAATACTTTATCCTGAAGCCGATCGCTTCGGCGGAGACAAAGCTTTTTCAGAAAGTCTCACAGGCACTCCAACAGTCCTAAGTCAAACCGTAACCACGGATTGCTCTGGTTCAAAGAGTGCTTTAACAACCCGCCGTACTGGAGTAGCAATAGTCGGCGATGGAGAAGCAACTGAATTTCTTCCTCAATATCCATGCGTTCTAAGTAATATCCCACTTCTTCAAGAAGCCGCTGCCGGTGTGGGAGTAACATCAACTCTACCTGAGACTGACGGGGTCGTAAGGCGAGTTCCTCTTCTAGCGCAATCATCCGGGGAATACTACCCCGCATTTGCTCTAGAGATGCTGCGTGTTGCTGCCGGAGATCCTTCGTATCAGGCAAAGGTAAATCAGACGGGTGTTGAAGCATTACGAATTCCTTCTTTTGAAACAATTAAAACAGATGAATATGGAAGAACATTCATTAATCCTAATTACCGATTCCAGTCAGTAGAAATTGGTGCTGATCCTTTACCTGATTTGAAAGGTAAAATCGTGATTCTAGGAGTGACTGCAGCTGGATTGAATAATCCTGTAGCAACTCCTTCAGGCGCGCAGCACCCCCATCAGCTACAAGCCAGTCTGCTTGAAACTCTAATAAAGGGAGATTCAGTATCAATTCCGAATTGGGTAGGTCTTGTTGATCTTGTGGCATTCGTGGTACTTTCGTTGTCGATTATAATACTGTCAAGAGTAAGGTATTCAATAGTCTGGATTGGTATATTGCTAGTTGGGTATGTTTACGCTCCAATCTATCTGTTTACCCATAGTATGATATTGTTTGATATTTCCTTCAACATTCTTGCAGCATTGGTAATTTACTTACACATCTATACCGTTAAGTTTATCAGTGAGTATTTACAGAAACAACAGATTAAGAAGCAGTTTGGTACTTATCTAAGCCCAGACTTAGTTGCTCAGCTACAACGTCAGCCAGAACTACTACAACTTGGTGGCACTGAACAAGAACTATCAATCATGTTCACAGACGTTCGCGGATTCACTACAATTTCTGAACACTATGGTAAGAATGTGCAGGGGCTCACGCAGATCATGAACCGCTACATGACTGCTATGACTAAAGCAATTCTTGAGAACAAGGGCACACTAGATAAGTACATCGGAGATGCTCAGATGGCATTCTGGAATGCACCTGTTAATAATCAAGACCACGCACTGGATGCTGTGAAGACTGCCTTCCAGATGATGAGCTCCCTGGAGGAATTTAATGCAGAAATTACGAAAGAAGGTATACCAGCTTTTGGTATGGGCCTCGGTATTAATACTGATACCGTGGTTGTTGGCAATATGGGCTCTGATCAGCGTTTTGATTATACCTGTCTTGGCGATGGCGTTAATCTTGCTGCTCGCCTCGAAGGTCAATCCAAGCCTTACGGTGTCAAAATCGTCATTGGACCAAAAACGGCTAAGTATGTGCGAGAAACATACCAAGTCGTTGAGCTCGATCTACTCGCAGTAAAAGGTAAGACCGAGCCCGCCACAATATTTACCGTGTTACCGTTCCATGACCCATTAGCTGAGAAACAGCATGTCAAGTTCTTAGAGCTATATCGTCTGGGTAATTGGCAAGTTGCGGAAAAGTACGCAAATGATCTAAAGAAATGCTGGAAAGATGAAATGACCCAGTATTACGATATGATGCTGGAAAGAATTAAAGAATACAAGAGTAATCCTCCCACTAATTGGGATGGAATATATAGAGCAACCTCAAAGTAGTTTAGGAATAATATGATAGTAAGTAGAGCAGACATACCACAAGACGTTATAGTTCAATATCCAAATGCGTTTATGCGCGTACCCATTGGAAACTATCTAAAAGAGTTAGAGATAGATCCTTTACCCTCTCAGATAGCTCTTATAAATGGTATAAATAACCCTAAGTATCGTTTTGGGTGTGCTGCTCTATCACGTCGTCAAGGCAAGACCTACATAGCAAACGTTGTGGGCCAGGTAGTTTCATTAGTACCTGGCTCCAATGTACTAATCATGGCGCCAAACTATAATCTATCGAGTATTTCTTTTGATTTACAAAGATCGCTTATTAAGAGGTTCAATCTAGAGGTAGCTAAGGATAACGCAAAAGATAGAGTTATTGAGCTATCTAACGGATCCACAATTAGAATCGGTTCTATTAATCAGGTTGATAGCTGCGTAGGTCGTTCTTATGATCTAATTATCTTTGACGAAGCCGCGCTTACAGATGGACTAGATGCGTTCAACGTATCACTAAGACCTACACTAGATAAGCCAAACTCAAAGGCACTATTTATTTCTACACCTCGTGGTAAGAATAACTGGTTTTCAAAGCTATTTGATAGAGGATTTACTAATGAATTCCCAGAGTGGTTCTCTGTTAAGGCCACTTATAAGGATAATCCTAGAATGTCGGAACAAGATGTTCAAGAGGCACGCAGATCAATGTCAGACGCAGAGTTCAGACAGGAATATGAAGCTGACTTCTCTACCTTCGAAGGTAAATGCTGGCAGATCAAAGAAGAGTGTGTTCGTGATACTAAGGATTTAAATCTTAAGAAATGCGACGTATTCGCAGGACTCGACCTTGGCTTCCGTGACCCAACAGCAATGTGTGTCATAGCGTTCAATTGGGAAGATGAAAAGTTCTATATACTAGATGAATACCTAGATAACGAGGAAGTTACCTCTGGACACGCTAAAAATATTAAAGCTCTGATGGATAAGTGGAATATAGATTATATTTATATTGATTCTGCTAACCAGCAGCAGCGTTATGACTTCGCGCAGGAATACGATATTCCCACTACAAATGCGAAAAAATCCGTTTTAGATGGTATAGGCTATGTAGCCTCCCTAGCGGATAATGATAGAATTATTGTGGATCCCAATTTAAAGAATACTCTGTATTCAATTGATCAGTATCAGTGGGATCCAAATCAAAGTTTACAAAAAGAAAAGCCACTACATAATGACGCGTCCCACATGGCCGACGCTATTAGGTACGCGCTTTATAGCTATAAAACTAGCGCAGGAGGTTTTTAATGTACGTTATATATCAAGGTGAGAGCCTGGTTATTCCCGCTGTAGTAACTGGCACTAAGTCACTTATTTCAGGAGTAACCGCAGTACTAAAAGCGTCTCAAAGAGGCGAAGTACCATTAGAATCAGCCGCAGTACTCAAAACGTTTACTGTTGCAGATTATACTAGTCCAGAAGTGACTCAAGGTTATCTATTTACTCTATCCAATACAGATTCTTTAGCCCCAGGAATATATTATGTTAACTTTGAGTACATTGTGACTGGGCTAACTTTTAAGGGTATACCTAAGAAAGTCACAGTCAAGGAAAGCGTAGTATGATAGAACTACTGGAAAGGCTAGAGCCTGCAGCAAAAATAAACTGGGCTACTTACGTATTTCCAGCACAAGTAGATTGGCTGCACTCAGGTAAAAGAGTGCTAGAGAATCCAGACCAGGTCTATCCTTCCAGCGGGCCAAGCACTATAATCCCTCAAGCTATATTTAGTGTTGAAATCTATAATTGGGAAACAGTAGGGTGGTAAAATGGCAGATATAAGATTTTTTAAAGTAACAGTATTACCAACAACGTTAGTGCCTAATGCACTATACTTTGTTAGAAACGGTAATTATGCTGAACAGTATCTTACAGATGTAGATGGAGTTGCTAAAAAAGTAGGCAATACGCAAATGATTCAGGAACTGACGCAGAATATAAATGCAGGTTTCTTTACTTAATGAGTTATTTTCGTACCTATTGTAATTTGCACCTTGACTTTATCCCCTCAAAATAATATAATTACAAAAGAAGAAAAGGAGACAAAAATGTCCGGAACAACTCTGCTTCGAGACCCTATCAAATATGTGAGGGATAGAGCAAAGTCTAGATATGAAAAAGGCTCTCAATGTGAGATTTGTGGGGCAACAGAATCTCTCGATTTTCATCATTATTATACAATGACTCCATTGTTTAATAAATGGTGTAAGTCGAAGGGTTATACAGTTAAAGTAGTAGATGACATCTTGAAAATCAGAGACGAATTTATACTTGAAGAAGAAGATAAGGTCTACAACCAAACTGTAACGCTGTGCCACGAACATCACCTGAGGCTTCATAGTGTCTATGGTAAGGATCCAGCACTTTTTACTGCTGATAAGCAGAAAAATTGGGTAATGATCCAAAAGGAGAAATATGAAACTAGGAAGTTGGCTAGTTGAAAAACTAAATCCTGGTCAGCGCTGGATCTCCTATATGGAGTCACAAAGTCCTAGCACTGAGCCAGAACGCACTTACATTTATTATTATGAAAACTTAGAAATTGTTAATCGCGCAGTTAATATGATTATTGACGATGCCGCTGAGATAAATTTCAAAGTAGGATCTGACAAGATTGGATTTCCTAAAGTAAGCGGAGTAAAGAAGAAAACGGTAGAAACATTACTAAATGTTCAGCCTAACCCTTTCCAAGACATTCACTCGTTTAGACGAAATATGATTATGGACCTGATTATTGATGGTAACATCTTCCTATATTGGGACGGTCAGCACTTATATCAGCTACCAGCGAATAAGGTAACTATCTACTCAGACGAAAAGACATATGTTGAAAAATATACGTTCCAAGGGACTATAGATTTCAATGTTAATGAAATTATTCATATCAAAGATAATAGCGCTATCTCACTTTATAGAGGCGCATCTCGACTGAAACCAGCTTTACGAACAATGAAGCTTATGAAGTCAATGAGAGATTTTCAAGATAACTTCTTTACAAACGGAGCAGTACCGGGCCTAGTGATTAGAAGTCCGGACGTACTAAGTCACCGTATTAAAGAAAGAATGAAAGAAGATTGGAAGACTTCTTACAGACCTCAGTCTGGCGGAAGAAGTCCATTAATTCTAGACGGCGGTATGGTGGTAGATCCACTAACTACTGTCAGTTTTAAAGATTTAGATTTCGCTGGGTCAATAGACACCAACGAAAAAGTAATTTTAAAGGCTTTAGGCGTACCACCTGTCCTAGTTGATAGCGGTAATAACGCTAATCTTAGACCAAACCATAGACTATACTACTTAGAGACCATCATTCCTATTATTAAGAAGGTGAACTCTGCGTTACAAATGTTCTTTGGATTTGAGATTATAGAGAACGTATCCGGAATACCCGCTCTACAGCCAGAGTTAAGAGACGAAGCAGCCTTCTACTCAACACTAGTCAATGGCGGTATTATTACTGCCAATGAAGCTAGAATCGGATTGGGTAGGGATGTACTGCCTGGAAATGATGGTATACGTATACCTCAAAATATAGCAGGAAGTGCAGTAGATCCTTCACAAGGGGGCGCACCACCTCAAGATGATAACACAGGAAACAACTAATGACTAGACGAACAAATATCGTAGAGCAGATTGGTGCATATTTTGCCTCTAAAGGTAGAGTACTAACTGCAGAAGAATATAAAAACGCTAATGATGTTCCAATTAGATTCCAACTCGTAAAAAGAGGAATCGGATCATGGTCACGTTTATTAAATATGGTTGGAGATATTAAGCAGTATGATGGTTCCACATCAGTACCAACTACTCCTTCAGCTCCAGCCCAGTCTACAGAAGCTCCAGTAGAGGCTCCAGTAGAAGCACCGGCACCAGCAGTTAAGCCAGCAGTCGAAAAGACTAAAGGAGCTTAATAATGGCGAGAGTAGGTGGAGAAGATATTGATTTAACTCCTACCGATGGCATGGCAAAAGAGGCACAAAAAGCTCTCGACTGGAGAAAGGATGGATTCGACGGAGGTACTCCGGTAGGTCTAGCTCGTGCAAGGCAACTTGTAAATAAGCAAGAACTATCACCAAGTACTGTACGTAGGATGCATAGCTTTTTCAGCAGACACGAAGTAGATAAACAAGGCGAAGGATTTAGTCCTGGAGAGCCTGGTTTTCCTTCTAACGGTAGAGTTGCTTGGGCACTTTGGGGTGGAGACCCCGGCCAGACATGGGCTAGAGCCAAGAGTGAGACGCTAGATAGGCTAGAAGGTAAATCCCTAGACTATACTAAAGAATACTCTGAAGATGAAGACGAGGACGGTCTAGAAGACGTACATGAAACAGCAGGTCCAAAAGATTTAAAACTTGGTGATTTTGTAGAGTGGAACTCTTCTGGCGGAAAGGCAATGGGCCGTATAGAGCACATTATGAGAGAAGGCACTTTAGGTATTCCTGATAGCAGCTTCTCCATAGATGCAACTAAAGAAGACCCCGCGGCACTCATTCGGATATATAAGGATGAAGTAGAAACTGATACTCTTGTAGGTCATCGTTTTTCTACGCTTACTAAAGTTAAGAGAAAAGGTATCGAAAATGTGCCTGCTCCAGAGGAGAATAGTGTGAATAAAATATTTAAGCTTGATTCCTCCATCAAGGACATGCACGAAGATAGTGACGGTGAGCTTATTATAGCAGGTTATGCTAGCACAAACGCTATTGACCGTTCAGCTGATAGAATCTTATCTACTGCATGGACTAAGGGAGGCCTAAAAAACTTTCAAACCAATCCAATCTTACTATTCAATCATAATTATGATAAACCAATAGGCAAGGTTGTAGAAATACTTACAGATAATACAGGACTAAAGATCAAGGGAATCATCAGCAAGAGTGCTGGAGATATTCACAACTTAGTCAAAGAAGGAGTTCTTTCGACATTCTCTGTAGGCTTTTTAATTAAAGATGCGGAATACGATAAGTCAGTTGATGGCTTAATCGTTAAAGATGCAGAATTACTTGAGGTATCAGTAGTTTCTATACCTTGTAATCAAGACGCTACATTCTCTGTAGCTAAATCATTCGATAGTCAAAGCGACTATCTTACTTTTAGAAAACAATTCGAAAATGCTCTAGGTGGTCAGCCTCTCGCTGAAACCGGAGGCTCATCAGAGGGCGCTGAAATGGCGTCGAGGAAAATTAAAATGGACGACGAAACAATTAACGCACAGATTCAGAAAGGCATTGCAGACGCAATGGCAGCAAAGGCTGCCGCTGATGCAGCTGCTGCACAGAAGGCTGCTGACGAAAAGGCTGCTAACGAAAAGATCGTAGCACAAGTTATCGCATCTTCAGAAGAAAAGCTATTCGCAGAACTAGAAAAGCGCTTCAAGGATGACAACACAGACCTAAATACAAAGCTCGAAGGTCTACGTACAGAACTAGCTGAAAAGTCAGCTGAACTACAGAACATTGCTAACAGCAAGCGTGTATTCGCTGACCGTGGCGGCAACAGCAACGAATGGCAGAAGCAATTCGCCCAGGAAATGGACGATGCATTCCTACTAGGTCGTATCACTGGAAAGGGATATAACACAGAGTTTGCAAAGAATCTTCTTCAGAAGGTCAACACAATGTCATCCGTTGCTGTATCAAGCGATAACTTCGAGCGCGAAGTTTCAATCAATATCGAACGTGATATCCAGCTAGAACTAATCCTAGCTCCTATGTTCCGTGAAATCGCGATGACAACTGCAAGCATGGTTCTACCGATCATGCCAGACACCAACTATGCAACTATCACAGGTAATGCTGCGCTTCCAGGTACAGCACCAGCTGGTACTCTTGATTCACGTGGCGTTGCAGTAGGTTCAGAAGATGGTATAGCACTAACTGAAATCGAACTACGCACAATCAAGATGATTGCTAAGAGCTACCTAGGTAACGAAACAGAAGAAGATGGAATTATCCCAATTCTTCCACTACTACGCGAAGGCATGATCCGTCAGCACGCACGTGGTGTTGAAAACCTAATCCTTCTTGGTGGACACGCTGATGGTGCATATCCTTCAGTTTCAGCAACAGCTGCATCAGGTCTTCTAAAGTACGCTTCTACACAGAGCCGCACAGTAACAGCCGCTGGTACAGCAACACCGCTAACCGCAGCTGCTCTACTAGGCCTACGTAAGAACATGGGCAAGTATGGTCTACGTCCAAATGACGTTGCATACATCGTTTCACAGCAGTGCTACTTCGAACTACTAGAAGATGCTGAATTCCAGGACTTCAACCTAGTTAACCAGCAGGCTACAAAGCTAACTGGTGAAGTAGGTCAGATCTTCGGTTCATCCGTAATGGTTTGCGACGAATTCCCAGCAGCAGCAACTGGTAAGTACCACGCGCTAGCAGTTAACACACGTAACTTCGTTGTTCCACGTCAGCGTGGCGTAACAGTTGAGAGCCAGTACCTAGTTGAAAATCAGCACAAGGTTCTTGCAACAACTCAGCGTCTTGGCTTCAAGGAAATCATTCCAAACGCTAAGTCAGTTATCGGTCTTAAGTACGCTTAATTCTACATTAACTGGGAGGGGGTTGCTGCTACCAGCAGCCCCCTTTCTTATTAGGAGACACCATGGGAGCACCATTAGTAACTTTAGAAGATTACAAAACTTATAAGAAGATTACTAAAACAGACGCAGATACTGAACTACAGTACATTATCAACTCTGTAAATGTTCTTGTAAGAACTTTCGTGGGACACTCTATTATAGACTACTACACTACTCCACGTGTTGAAACATTTAATGTACAACAGGGCCAGGCTTCCTTACAATTAAATGAATGGCCAATAAAAGCAGTAGTGAGCGTACAGACTAGAGAAGACTACGATAAAGCATATGTGACTATGGATCCTGTAGAATACTACGTGGACCCTGATGTAGACTGCATATACATACACGGAAAATCAGCATACTGGCCTGAAGGCTATGGCGCTGTAAAAGTAACTTATACAGCTGGCTACGCTACTGTACCTCTCGATCTAAGAATGGCCTGCTTAGACTTAATACATATGTATGTCAAAGAAGAGTATAAAGAAAAGCGTACACTTGGTAATACCTCTATTGATAATAGCACTAGCAAAGGATCGAGCCTAGCTACGGAGTGGCCAGTACATATTATTAGAATATTAGATATGTACCGTAATGTCTAGTCGCAATCTATCTATTATAGTAGGTAATATAACCAAACAGATAGAGGCTAATAGTACTTTAAGAGAGACCTTAAACTCTTATAAACATGAATTTAGTGTAGATCTTAATAGTCTAAACGAAGAGGCTCTATACCAGTTAGATAATCTAATAATGACTGTAGGAAATCCTACTGCTGGTGAAATAGCCAGACGCAAACAAGTCCTACATGCACTATTAAAAGATTATGTAAAAGATTTATACGATTCAATGCGTAAGTTTAAGGGAGAGGCTTCTTTAAGATTCTCCAAAGGTAGTACGGCCGAGTCTTTTGTAGTTATAGCTACTGGTGGTAAGAAAAAATCTGGGTCAGGAAATATAGATGTATTTAGATCTATTAACCAAGTTAGAGCACGTAAATTACCAGGACTAAGAGATAAGATTCATTTAGACGTATTTTTTGCTGATGACTCCGAATCTGTGGATAAAGCCTTATATGGTAATAAATACATAAACGAATACGGAAACGAGGTAAGAAGTAGTGGTCTATTTCAGTTAGGTCATGACAAGAGTGGATCAGTAAGTATTAGAAGAAAGGCTGAAATACTTAAGAAGCTATCTTCTATAAAGGGAGCTTCGACAGCATTATCTGGAATAAAAGCCAGTAAAGAAGATAGAGCAGAATTAAAGATACAAGTAGCTAGCTATGCGAAAAAAGAGGCAGGTAATTTAATAAAGCAATTTACTACTACTTTGAAGCTCAACGAAGAATCAGCCTTTAGAAACCAAAGAGATTCTAGCAGGGAAAAAGCTACTCTTAATGCATTAAGTAAAGAAGTGGAAAGGTACTTATTAAAAAGTACAAATCTATTTACTACAAAAAGTTCCAGCAGTGCCGTAGAAATAGCAGTTTCTAGACTAGGTACCGCAGCTAAAAATAGTGGAGCCAAGACCTCAAAAATAAGCAAAGCTACTTCATCTAAAAGCCAGGCCCAATCAAAAATAACAGGACGATCAAGCACTAGTGCCGAAAAAGAGTCACTTAAAGGTAATAAGTTATCTGCCCCTAAAGAGGAGGCAACGGCTAGACCAAAAACTAATTGGGCATCATTAATAGCTATCATTAATAAAAGACTACCAGAACAAGTGGCCAATAACATGGGAGCACCAGGACTGGTATATAGAACTGGTCGTTTTGCAAACAGTACCCGAATAGTTAATGTAGAGACTACAAAAGATGGATACCCAAGCGTTGTATTTGATTATCAAAGAGATCCATACGATGTATTTGATAGGACAAAAGGAGCGCCGCCATGGAACACTCCAGCAAGAGATCCAAGAACTTTGGTTGACAAATCCGTACGAGAAATCGTACAGGCAATGGCAATAGGTCGATTCTACACAAGGAGAGCCTAAATGGTTACAAATAGAACTCGTAGAAGCTCAATTGTAGAAGCTCTTACGGACAAGCTAAAAACCGTTAGCTATGCTAATGGTTATTCAACAGATTTAGGCGAACAGGCATATCCTAAAATGAGATTCTGGGACGAGATCCAAGAATTTCCTTGTATATGTTTAGTCGCCGGAGCAGAATCTATCGTCCACCAAGGCGGAGGAGCTAAGGATAGATACCTAGACGTCATCCTTCGTGCTTACGTTAACGAAGAAGATTCAACGATGGCTCTTGAAAAGTTACTGGAAGATGTCGAATTAATCATAGACAGAAATGGCAGGTTGGCATACGTCGACTCTTCCGGTAACAGTGGTCACACAAGAGATATTATTATAACAGACATAGATACAGATCAGGGAGCTCTCGCACCACTTGGAGTCGGAGAGATGACCCTACAGGTAAAGTACTAGTGAAGTACTTTAGGAGATTAAAATGGCAGTAGGTGATTCAAACCTCTTCTTCAATAGAGATACAAAGGTATACGCAGTTCAGGCTGTAGGTACCTCAACATTCAACGTATGGGAAATCCCAGTTCTAAGTGGTTACTCATTCAGTCAATCAACAAATTCAAGTCAGATTACGCTAAATGAAATGGCAGATGCTACTGGCAGAAGCCGTCGTGGTCAGCGCTCATTCAATGACTCACTAGCACCAGCTGAGTGGAGCTTCGATACATATGCTCGCCCAACTCTAGCTACCGTAGTTCGTGCACCAGAAGAAATTCTATGGCACTCTATGTTTGCAGAAACTAACTACACAGCAACAGCAGGTCAAACCGCAGGTCTTCCTTTTGGTACAGGCGCTGCACTGGCTTCAGGCGTAGTTACACTTACATTTACAACAGCTGCATCAGCAGGAGGAACATACTTCAAGGTCGGAGATCCAATCTCAGTATCTGGAGTAACCTATACTAACAGTAGCCCTGCAGTTACTGGTACAAATACCTTCGTAGTTACAGCCGTAACAAATACCACAGTAAGCTATGCTGCACCAGCAGGTACAACAGCAGTAACCGCAACTTCTGGTAAGGTAGCTTCTACTGCCTTCGCTACAACAGCAACAGAACTGGACTTCTTTACAACCGGGTCAAATAAAACAAGACTAGGTACTTTTGACCTTTATTTTGTTCTAGGTGCCAATAAAGCCATCCAGGATGGGGCAACAAACGGCGTATTCCCTGCAAGTGAAGCCACAACAATTTATAGAATTGCCAATGCTTGTGTTAATGAAGCTACTGTTAACTTTGAAATTGACGGTATCGCAACAGTTTCTTGGTCAGGAATGGGTAGAACAATCTCAGAAGTAGCTTCTGTAGACTTCTCAGCTGCTGGTTATACCCTAATCACTAATGGTGTTACTTCAACAAGTAACATGATTCGTAACCGTCTAACTGCTCTAAACGCTGTTGGTGTAACACCTAACGCTAAGACTTACGCAGTTACTCTAACTGGAGGAAGCATCACGATTAGTAATAACATGAGTTTCCTAACACCAGAAGTAATTGGTGTTGTTAATCAGCCACTTGAGCACGTAACAGGTACTCGCTCTGTTTCAGGATCATTCACTTGCTACCTGGACGAGGCAACAAACGGAAGTATAGATCTTTATCAGGATCTTCTAGGTGCTACCACAACTGTTACTAACAAGTTCGATCTAGAATTCTTTGTAGGTGGAAAGGGCAATACTGCTGGGTATCCGGCCTCTCCAGGTATTATGTTCGAAATGGGCCAGTGTCACTTAGAAATTCCTAGCATTAATATTGACGATGTAATCGCATTCGAAGTAAACTTCACCGCCCTGCCAACAACTATTAGTGGCACAGATGAACTAACAAAAATTCGTTACGTAGCCTAATAAAAAATAGTTCTTGACATTAAGGACCAACCATTCTATAATTATAGAAACTCGGGGGAGCAGAAGAAATTTTGCTCCCCCTTCGTGTAAGATATGTACAACCTTAAGAAAAACGCAAAACTGTATATTGTAGAGTTAGATGCTACTGGTACTGCTACCAATAAGCACTCTATAGAAATATATTCCGACATTAGTGCTTCTCAGACATTTGACGAGCAAAGCGCCCCTAGAAAAACACTGCACAGCCAAACATCTCTACATGAATACGCTGTAGTTAATAGTGCTAATGTGGCCAATTTTAGTTTTACTACTCCTGTATTAAATATTACTACAACACCAATAGTGTTAACATTAGCTAGAGAATATAGTACTGGCACTATAACTAATTTCGATATGTATATAGAATCGGACAATGTTATATATAAGATTGCTAAGTGCGTTATAGAATCCATTACTTTTAATTTAGAAATGAGATCTGTTATAACTATGTCAGTTTCTGGTACTGCGTCTAAGATTTCTAAGCATGGAAATGTACCAACAGCAATACCAGGCACAGTATTTACTCCAACATATGGAGTAGGCAATAAGTACGCTACTATTGATACTATGAGAGTCACAATAGGTGGTACAGTATTAGATAGTATAGCGTCCATTAACATGGATTTAAAAAATGATATAAAATGGTACGATGGGAACACCTTACAGGAGTCTCTAGCAGAGAATACTATTAAATATCTTACTTCATATGTATTAGAGAAAAGAACTTTCTCTGGTTCAGTAACTCAATTTATTACGTCTGATAACGTAGATTCAATATCAGATTCAAGTACGACTGCAGCCGTTAATATAGAAATATACGAGCAGTCATATTCAACAACAACTCCAATATTACAATTCAACTTACCTTCTACAGTATTTACAAGAAGATTGAATTTTGAGGAGCTTATTAACAGAGTCTACGATTTTAGACTCAATTCCAACTCAACAATTGTAAAACCTCTTTACAAAGGAGCATAAATGAATTTAAGTGAACTAATGGTCGATACAAAGTCAGCGTGGGTAGAATATCCAGGCTACGAAGGCTTCGAAGTAGAGGTAGTAAACCTCTCTCGCCCAGAATTAACAGCGCTACGTAAGCGCTGCCTAATTACTAAATATGATAAGGCTACACGTAAGCCAGTAGAAGAACTAAATGAAGAAAAATTCATTTCAGAGTTCACTAAGGCTACAATCAAGAACTGGAAAGGATTTAAGTATAAGTATCTCGAAGACTTCATTCTAGTTAACTTATCTTCAGTTAATCCAGAAGATCTCCTTCCTTACTCACAAGACAACGCCAAGCTACTAGTTACTAACTCATCAGAGTTTGATACCTGGGTAAATGATACGGTGTTCGATCTTGAGAACTTTCGTTCAGGAACAAAGGGAGCAGATGTGGGAAAGGCTGGAAAAGTGGCACAAGAACCTTGATATCGGGATGACGAAGGATAAATACCTGACCCTCTGTGACCAGATGGGTCAGGATCCTTCCGAAGATAAATGTCCTCCTGAATACGGAGATTTCCCGATACCATTGCAGCAAGCAATCGAAGTCTTTAACAGGCTCGGCGATAGAGTTTACCCCGATATAGGTTATATGGGTAAAGATTATACATCATTACCACTACACATGGATGTAGTCGGGGTAACAGAGAAAGATATTTTTCTAGAAGCTCTAGTTCGCCTTGATGCTCATTTAATACAGAGATCGGCAGAGCAAATGAAAAAAGCACGGGATTCCGTCAAAAAGAAGGGAAATGGCTAACGACGCAACATTTACAATGACATTCAAGGTCCGTGAAGACGGATCCTTAGCATTAGCTGAAAAGCAAATCAATAAAGCTGGTAAAGCTGTAACTGGCTTAGGCAACGCACAAGTTGCTGCTGGAAAGCAGGCGGACGATCACTATTCTAAGCAGAATAAAGGTATAATTGGTACTGCTAATTCTACTAAAAGTTTCGCTAAATTAAGCCAGACTATCGGAGATGGGAATAATGGTTTAGTTGGCGCATACGCAGCACTTGCAGCGAACGCCTTCGCCGTGTCGGCCGCTTTTAGTGCATTAAATAATGCAGCACAAGCAGAATCTTTATTACAAGGATTAGAAGCTCAAGGAGCAAGAACTGGTAAGACACTTAGTGTACTTAGTTCAAGACTAAAAGATATAACAAAAGACTCAATCAGTACGACCGAAGCTATGAGAGCTACAGCACAAGGTTCCACCTCAGGTATAAGCTCAGCCGATTTAGAAAAACTTACAAAAGTAGCTTATGAAGCCTCATTAGCCCTCGGTAGAGATGTTCCGGATTCGTTAAATCGTATGATACTAGCCGTCACTAAGATGGAGCCAGAACTAGTCGACGAACTTGGATTAACCACCAAGATAACAGAAGCTTCCGAAAAGTATGCTAGACAGAATAATATAACTGCTGGCAGTATGACTCAAATGCAAAAACAACAAGCACTACTAAATGCTTGGGTTGAGCAGGGTACTTTAAAATTCGGTGGATTAGCAGAAGAAGTAGACCCAAATCCATATAACCAGTTAGCATCAACATTTGATAACTTAATAAAATCAGGATTAGGCATAATAAATGTTCTACTAAAACCATTAGTATCTTTCTTATCCTCTAGTCAGATGATACTACTTGGATTCTCTACTCTATTCGTAAGTAGTATACGTGGACAAATTATTCCTGGATTGCAGGACGCATCTAAGACAGCTTTAAAGGCAGCGGAAAATAATAAGAAAGCCGCCGTAACAGAATTAGAAGGACAGAAAACACTAGCTGGCGGTAAAAGAAAAGCTATTAATGACTATATACTTGCCGCTAAGCAGGGTCAGGCTACTACGGAGCAGTATAAGGCTGCCAGAGAAGAGTCCGAAGCCAGAGAAAAAGCTTCGATGGATAGAAATGCTAAAAATAAAGAGAAAGTACAAGAAGCTGAAATAGCTAGAAGAAAAAGTTTAGAGTCAATACAGAAAACTCAGTCGAAAGTATTACTTGAAGAAGCTAAAGCACAGGGCTTCGCAGCCTCGGAGGGAGTGGGCTTAGCTAATAGTAAGCAAAAATTAGGTGAAACAGTAAGAGCACTAAGTAACTCGTTTACAGTCAATTATAATGCAGCTAAGACTTCAGAAAAATCATTAAAAGGCTTACTTAATACAGCCACAGCTACTGGTAAGGGTATAGCTGCGGCCGGTAAAGTAGCCGCAATTGGATTCTTAAACTTCCTTCCAGTAATAGGTCAAGTTATTGCCGTTGTAAGTATACTCTGGGAATTTATAGGAAGACCGTTATTTAACAAACTAACCGGACAAACAGAAGATACAATTAAAGCCTTCGAAGAATTCAATACTGTACTAGATTCTACTTCTAAAAAAATAGATGGATTAAAGAAAATAGAAGCAAGCACAGCTAGCGCGGCTGATAGAGCCGTAGCTGCAGTTAAAAACCAATCAGCTACAATCTATGAACTAGCCGACGCATACGTAGCTGTTTATGAGGCTAGACGAAAATCAGAAAAGGAAGACTCCTCAGCAAAAGAGAAGGTAAATGAAAGATTAGAGTTACAAAAGAAGCTGATAGAAGCCACTAATAAAGGTGATGCTGAGGAAGTTAGAAATTTACAGAATAAGCAAAAACTTCTAAATAACGCGAACAGACTCGGCGTATCCTCAAGCACACAAGCAGCTCAAGCTTTCCAAAACGAGGCTAGTGGATTATACCTGTCGAATGATGCAGAAGCAGGCGCACAGTATCTAGATAATTTAGAGAAACAACTACCTGGAGTAGCTAAAGCATTTTATGCTGCTCAAGGGGGTGCAGAGAAGTTCAATAAGCTCGATACAGATAAAAAACTAGCTGCCATAGCACAACAAGCTGGTATAACAAGTACTGCATTAAAAAGAATAGAATCAGGATTTGACTCTCTATCTAAATCTATATCTGGTATTAATACTGGCTATACCGACTTTATTAAGAGCATAACTCCTACAACCGCTTATGATACGATCATAGATAAATTCAAGTCGTTCAAGACTTCTTTCAGAGAAGTAAATGCGGCAATTGAAGATTCAGGATCTATAGGCACATCAACTACTGATCTTAATAAGAGATTATCTGAAACTCTCACAGGATTTAAGGGCGATGCAAGAAACATTTTCTCATTAGATGTACAAGCTAATTTATCTGTATTTGATGACGTAGATCTTAAACTACAAAATCTAAAGGCAGAACAAGCTAAGTATAATGAGGGAACGAAAGAGTACAGTGCTTTAGCTAATCAAATAGGGCCAGTTGAGGACAAACGCTCAAAGATAATGACGGCTATAACTCCTCTAATCTCAAAGCAGGTACAGGATTATAATAAGTTATTAGCAAACGCTCAAGAACAAAGTATATTAGCTCAAGGTAACTTAGCAATAGCTCAGGCGCAGTTAAACGTTATACAAAAGCAGGGTATCGTAACCGGAGACGATGTTGCTAGACAGATGAAAGCTGAGAATGCAATCATCGCGCTACAAGTAGAGCAGCTAAAAATACAAAAAAGCTTTTTGGATATTGATCTACAAAAACAGAGAAATAGACTAAAAGAGCTAGAGGATACTCTAGAACTTCTTAAAAGCTTAAAGGACATAACAGCAGAAAAAGAGAAACAAAATATAGAGGATCAACTTTCTATATTACGTACTCAAGTTAAGACTGACAGTAATGACCCTAAAAAAGCTGTAGCTGTCGCAGCTGCAGAAGGTAAAATAGTTAGCTTGGAGCAGGCCAAATTAAACTATAATAAAGAGCAGCAAAGATTAACGGACGCTATATCAGATAAGAAGGATGAACTAAGAGTAGGAGACGCACAGAGCGTAGCACTACAAAAGCAAATAACCGCCGCACTAATGCAAGGCAATTCGGCCCTGGAGAGGTCAGTAGCAAGTAAAATTAAAGACTTAGAAAACGAAAGAGAGTCTTTAGCAATACAAAGAGAAACTAGAGCGGTAAAAGATAGCATAACCAAGTCAGAAGCAGAGTCCTTAAGTCTACTAACTATGGCTAATGACAGTACCGCCAGAGAATTGGACAACATTGGTAGAATTGCTCGGCAAAAGAGAGACTCTCTGTCAGAAGAGTGGGACATTAGACAGCAGATTCTAGATCAGGAAATAAAGAGAGCGACTGGACGTGGAAATTCCTCTCAAGTAAAGTATTATACTAATCTTCGTGATATAGAAAAAGAAAGATACGATGCCGCAGACGCATTAGTCGATGTAGAAGAAAGAGGCCAGAGAATAGCTTTAGCCGCTTTTAAGAACGAAGAAGATAGACTAAATTTTAAGAAAGAAGTTCTAAATATAGAGCAGCAAATAGTATCGGCTGCTACAGAGGCTATAAAGGCCCAGAAAGACTACAATCTCGCAGTATTCGATCTCATGGCCAAGAGAAAGGGCATAGAAAATACCGAAGCTGTACAGTATCGTAGACAAGTCCAGGCTGCTCAGGATGCTTTTGATATTGCAAAGGCAGAGGCCGAAGGTAAAATAGCTATAATTCGTCTAGAATTTGCTCTTCTAAAAGCTAAACGAGATACTATGCTAGCAGATATAGAAAGTAGATCCAAGGTATTAGCCGACGAAAGAAAAGATATAGCGGATAAACTAGCAGCAGCAAAAACAAAGAAAGCAGAGGCTCCAGCAGCAACTACCGCTGCCGCAGGCACAAAAGCTCCTGGTGATATAGTAGTTACCGCACAGCAGGATTCAGTAGAAGGTCTAACTGCAAGACTTGCCGCTGTAGATACTCAGATAGCTACATTTAAAGACGCCAGTACAAGGCTAGGCAAAGTTACTAACGAGTCTATAGATAGAGCCGAAACTAATGCTGTAGATACTGTACAGAAGGCTTTAGATACTTTAGGTATAAACTTACAGAAAGCAATGGAAAAAGGATTAAAGTCTCCCGACGGCTTAATCTCCATGTATAATAATGTAAGAAACATGGCTGCTGATGTAAAAGACGGGCTAATGACTAGAACGGAATTTGTTACCGAAGGACTCGGAGCTTTCGTTAATCAAATGAAAGAGTCATTACAGGCCCTTGGTCCGCAAGGAGAGATAGTACTGGCGATAGGTCAGTCCGCTGTCAATATTTCCAATTCTTTCCAAGATACTTTCGCCGTATTAGCTGACGCAGGTGCTAGTGCCGGCGATAAGGTAGCCGCTGTAGCTTCTGCTATATCTTCTGTTATTGGTGGAGTAATGAGCATACTAAATGCTACTTCCAAAGCTAAGATAGAGAACATAGACAAAGAAATATCGGCAGAAGAAAAGAGAGATGGTAAATCGGCCGCTAGCGTGGCCAAATTAGATGCTCTAGAAAAGAAAAAGGACGGAATAGCTAGAAAGCAGTTCAATACTAACAAAAAGCTAATGATGGCACAAGCAGTTATGTCAACAGCAGCTGGTGTGGCTGGGGCTCTTGCTTCATCAGCACAAGTAGGTCCTATTGCAGCAGCTATATTAGCAGGTATGATAGGTGCTATGGGTCTTGCTCAGATAGCGATTATTTCTGGTACTCAATACGAAAGCAGCTATACTCCAAAAGCAGCATCTATGCCAACATCACTATCAATAGGCAAGCGCTCAGATACAGTAGACTTAGCTAAGGGTCCAAATGCTAGCGCAGGCGGAGAAGTAGCTTATCTACGTGGCTCACAGGGCACAGGCTCAAATGCCTCAAATTATCGCACAGTAGGCTCGGCTTACGGTGGTGAGCTAATGAGAGGATATGGAAACCGAGGCTTCGTTGTTGGTGAGAAGGGTCCTGAAGTTATTACTCCAGAAACTCCAATCTCAGTAACACCAGCTAATGATGTTGGAGGCGGATCGCCAATCAATGCCAACTTCTCCATCAATGCTATCGACTCACAAGGCATCCAAGATGTTCTTGTAAGTCAGAAGGGTAACATAATCAAGATGCTACGCGAAGCAGCCAATGCTAGTGGCAAGACATTCATGGAAGATGTAAACGTTAATGTTTATACTCGTCCTTCAGTAGGGAAACTCTAATGGCAACTTTTACAAACTTTTCAGACTTGTTACCAGATCCAAACTTTGGTATCAATAGCGCAGGAGCTACTTTTAGTAATAGCTCTCAATTTAGCACAACGTCTACTAAAGTTACGGACGGCGTAGCTGGTCCTGGCTTTACTAAAGTAAAGTTTACATCAGATAACACTACACAGGTGTCAAGAACAATAAGTGGGAGGGGCGTAACCGCCTCTCCCAGTTATCATAAGTGGTCCTTCGATATATCTTACAATCCACTAACTCGTGATGAGTTTGATCCTGTAGGTTCATTTCTTGAGAGTCGCAGAGGAAGATTAAACCCTTTTTATGTTATTTTACCACAGCACGCTAAACCGAAGAATGCTACCTTCGCAGCATATACACTAGCCAATCTTAGTGCTATAACTGTTGCATCAGCAACTGCTGCAGGTTCGCCTACTCTTATGTTAAATGGGTTCTCAGCAATATCAGGAAGCCCTAGTCCAGGAGACTTCTTTACTATTACTGATTCTTCTGATGTAAATCACAAGAAAGCTTATAAAGTAATAAGAGTAGAAGACAACGGCACATATCAGGCTGGAACTACAGCACCAGCGTTAAATACTCAGAGACGTGTCTGGACTCAGCCTCCGATCTCAAGAGCTGTAGCTGCTACTGCTGTTATTAATTTTATAAATCCACAATTCAGAGTAATTCAAAAAGGAGATACGATGGAGTATGATCTAGATACTGATAATCTCTATCAATTCTCTCTATCATTGGAAGAAATATTACCATGAGCGCAACAGAAAGACCAGTATCGACAGCTCTGAAAACTATGCTTGTTAATAACGAGCCGTTTCAGTATGCACATCTTATAAAGTTCGAAAGACCTTCAAGACCGGATGAATTCGGGCAGGTCTCTACTTCTGAACAAAGATACACATACTTAACAGATGCCAGCATAAATGTATCCTTTGATGATGCTAGTAACAGTCTAGATGGCGTAGCTAATGGCATACAAACATATCTAGCTAATAAGGTTTTAAATGTTGGTGCTATTCAAGAGCAGACACGAGCAACCCCATCTAATACCACAGTAGTACTAGATGGGAATGGTCTAGGTGCAGATATTACTGGCACTGCTACTATAGCCTCCGCCGGTATTGATCCTATTACTGGACTTGCATTATGGGACATTACTTATGCAGCACCAATTTCTTTAGACGACTTACTCGCTGAAGGCTTTAGAGAGGGAGACAAAGTAACTGTTAAAGGTGCCTCTAACTTAGGTGTTTCTGGTAACGGAATTACAGTTAACATAACCTCGTTTAGATCCGGCAATGTGTTAAGAGTCTCAAAAATCGACGAAAATCTAACTACAGCTACTCAATCTACTCAGCTTAAACTAGCCTCAGAAGAAATTATTAGTATTCTTTTAAATAAGAATGCAGCTGACTATGCTTCCTTTATTAACAGAGAAGTATTTATCTACAGAGCGTATTTCAAAGATGGCATAATGGTGGGTCAAAATACTACTACCAAAAAAGATGGAGCTGTATTACTATTCAAGGGCATCATAAGTGGTGTAGGGTTCGAAGACTCAGAAGGCGCTATCAGAGTAAGCTGGAATCTTTCTAGCCACTGGGCAGATTTTGCCCAGGTAAAAGGAAGAGTAACTTCTGACTCGGCACATAGAGCGCTGGATGCTAATGGAGCGCCACAACCTAACTCTGCACTAAAACCTATTTATGCATACGATAAGGGTTTCATTCATGGTGAAACTTCGGTTAACATGCTCACAAAATATGTTGTGCAGGTAGAGAAACAAGATATTAAATCGAAGAAAGGCGTTCTAGGTATTGGAGCCAGTGTAAAAGTAAAGAAGTACAATGTTCCAGAAGATCGTTTTACCAACTTAGATTTCCAAATACAAGCCAAGGCTATTCCAGTAATTTATGGAGTTAGAAAGCCTGAAACCCTAATACCTGTATTCGCTGATACACTATCCTCAGACAGTAGTGAGGTCTATGTAGTAGCAGCTATATCAGAAGGTGAGATTGGCGGAATATACGACGTCAGCATAAATGGCAACAGCCTTTTATGCAGCGACAAAGCAGACTCTGATGCTAGAGGTAGTCAGTCTGCAGAAAATACAGTAGAATTAGTATGTAGAGGAAGAGCCGATAGAGGTGATGCTCTTGGTGGAGAACAGTTAATAGGCACACCATATACTTTTTATGGGCCTGATGGAGAAGCCATATCTATCTCTGAGCCTGGTATAGCTAACTATGTTACAGAATGGAGAGGCTTTAATTATTTAGGTACTAATCCAATAGTTACACAAGCACCAACAGGATATGGACTAAAAGACGGAGACTCGCTAAGACTAGCTCCTCCAACAAGTCAACAAGAAATAACACTAGATATATTTACAGGCAAGCCAGGACAGAAAGCCTCAGCTCAACTATCAAGCCTAGCATTTGAAGAGAAATTCAAGATACAAAAATCGTACTGGACTGGTAGCAATACTTATGAATACTGGGGTCCAAACCACAGACTACTAGACACTGCTTATATAGTTGGTAAGTTCATCATTAAAGAGGGCGAAACCACTATTCCAGAAATGAATGTAGTAGTGAGAGGAAAGCTGTTAGACTGCTATAACTATGATTATAGTTATATTCATGATAATAAAGTTACTGGAGAATCTGCAGATAACTTTGTATTGGGTCAGACTGTATCACTATACTATAAGACTGGCACTAACTATGATGGAACAGAGACTTTATTGAATTCAAACGTACAAATTATTGATAAGTGGACTTTCTATAATCCAGACGGATCTGAGAATGTTAGATTTAGATTTAGTACTCCACCTAGTCTTATGTATGATTCAAACGGTAAACCACTTATTAAAAAGTTCTATATGAAAAGTGGTACCAATACTTGGACCATGAATACTTTCAACTATAACAAGTTAGGTTCAGAATTTTCAGATAGCGCAAATAGAGTAACTCTAGGTGGAGCTATAGTAGCCAGATTAAGTTCTACACCTTCGACAGCAGGAACATATGTAACCTTTAATTACACTGCAAATAACGATATGACTTATCCTGCATCTGCAACAAAGACTTATCAAATAGTTTATTTAAATAATTCAGTATATGATAATATAACTGGAAGTAATACATTCCCATATGCTATAATGGAAGGCAGCTCCACACCTACTAGTACATCATTGGTTAGTTACTATACTTCAGCGTCATACGGATCAGAAGCAACGGCACTAGCAAGTACAAGCGGAAAGACAATAAATGGTACAACAGGTACATTACTTATAGCATCTAAAAATACTGTAAAATTGCCTAATACAGCAAGTAGTGATAATACTTTTTATGTGGGCGATAATATAGAGATAACCAGATACATTGCGGGTACTGGAAAGCTAATTACTCAATCAGGGGTTATATCAGCTTATGATGGCACTAACAAAGTAGCAGCTATTGATGGCATTTGGGACTTTATTCCAGTTGCATCTGATTATGTAAGAATCTACCCTAAATATTCGGATAGACGAGTAAGCATAAATCCAGCAATACAAACATTGGATTATCTAACATCACAAACATACGGCAAAGGATTAGACTATACAGACGATCTAATTCTACCTTCTTTTACAGAATCCGCCAGAAAGTGTGATACAAGATCCGATGTAACAGTATTAACATCAGCAGGTACTCCAGTAGTTGGTGATGTATATAAATATCCTGCTACTGGCAATATACTATGGCAGGGTACTGTCAGCTCAATTTCAGGCTCTTATATTAAATTTACTGATGTTATAGGTAAATTAACCAATAAGTGGAATTCTTGGAAATCATGGAAACAAAATGAAGTAGTATATAATAGCGCAGGCTCACTATTTATAGTTAATACTGCGGGCGTATATGCTACAGCACAAGATAATACGTGGGCGTCGAGCCCTACCACAGCACCTTCAGGCATGACTAGCACCCTGACTTCATTTATTCTTACAAGAGTATCTGGAACTGGAAGCGCGACATTATCCCCTACTACTTCTGGAAATCCTATTAAGGGAATAAACGCAGATGGACAATCTATATCAGGTTATTCTATTTATGATTGTGATGACGTAAATTACTGGAGAATGTCAGGATGGGATGAACATGCTCAGAGATACGTTACTAGAAATCAGTGTAATATCACCCTAGATACTTCTCTACCATTGTTTGATAATACGAATGCATTATTGGACCACTTTAGTGGTATACTAAGATATAGCGCAGGTAAGTATTCTTTGGATGTAGAGGAAATAGATTCCTATGAATCCTTTGCTTCGCTACCATCTAGCAATAATTATATTGGAAGAAGCGTATTATTAACTACTGACAAGAGAAGATATAGATACAATGAATCAAATGCTTGGGAACTAGATATAAGAACTATTACTGTTGATGATATAATTGGAAAGATTCAACTATCCGACGAGGGTACAAGATCCGCTTTCAACTCATTAACAGCCTCATTTGCTGACCCAGCGAATAAGTTCGAAGCTCGTAATGTTAGTTTCTTTAATTCCGATTATTTAAAAACTGATAGGAATGTATTCAAGAAAGGCAATCTATCCGTACCAGGAATAACCAATTACTATAATACTAGATTACTAGCCGATAGTTTCTTAAACAAGTCTCGTTTTGGTCTAAGTATTAGTATGACGATAAGGCCCTCCGGATTCTTGATACTAGCGGGTACAATTATACAAGTGATTTATCCTAGGTATGACTGGACAGCTCCAGGAAAGAACTTCCGAGTAGAATCAGTGAATTATCAACCGGATGGACTAGTAGACATTGTAGCTAAAGAATATGATGATAGTTTTTATACTCTATCAAACATTAAAAGAGTAGAAGGTACAGGAGCAACTACAAATCCTGGTAAAGTAATTTACCCAAGTACTTCTGGACCTACCTCGCTTGTAGCAACGACTAATCAGTATAATCAAATTACTCTCACTTGGCAAAATGACTCCAACACAGGGATAGAAAACATGGTAACTGAGATTTGGAGGTCAACAACCAACAATCTAAGTACTGCTAGTATCATAGCTATAGTTCCCGTAGCAACTGGACAAAATCGATATGTAGATTCAATAACTCCAGTGGCTGGGGGAGTAAGTAGTATTAATCAGTACTACTGGGTAAGATATAGGATAACACAACAATGATCTTTAACTCTATTTATCATCCAGAGAATGTTACGGGAGGTGTCTTAGGCACCTCCCTAATTGATCTTACGTCAACGTCTTTTGCAGAGTTATTTGCACAAGCAACTAACTATGCTGCAGGAGTAACCTATAAAAAGGGTGATCTTGCATATGACCAGAATTCAATATGGGTATACATAAATAATACTTCTTCCTCTGGTAATCCGCCTCCAACACTTCCTACAATATCTAACGCATATTGGGAGTTAGTAGGTACACAGACTACTCAGACTTTCGTGTGGATAGCCTATGCTAATAGTGCGGACGGAGCCACAGACTTTACTACTGGAACATATGATTCCGGAGGTATAACAAGAGCGTATATAGGTATAGCTGTTAATAAAACATCGGCTGTTGAAAGTAATAGTTATGTCGACTACGTATGGTCTAGATTTAAGGGAGCAGACGGAACCTCAGGCGTATCTCCTATACTAGTAAGTTTAAGTAGACCAACCGTTAATATCATGACTGACAGTAATGGTAATAATGGAATCTACACAAATTCAGGTACAAATATATCAGTAATAGAGGGGTTAACTACTCTAGAGTATGATGGTGTAGGCACTTCCTCAGGTACTTGGAAAATATTATCAGTCGTGGCTAGTGGTATAACTGCCGGGACTACGGCTGTTGACTCAGCATCTTATGCTATAATAAATGACCATAGCGCTATATCAGCAGCTACAGCTAGTATTACTTATAATATTAGTGGTAAAAATAGCTCTGGCGTAGTATTTACTACTTCTGTTGTACAGACGTTTACTCGCTTAATTGGAGCAGTAGTAGACACTACCCCACCAGGACAAGTAGCTGGATTAACTCTTACTACGAGTACTGAGACTCTGGCTGGTGGAAGTATTCAAGTTAAACTTAAAGCAACTTGGACGGCTAATACTGAGGCGGATCTATCCTACTATGAACCAGAGATAAAACTAACAGCCGCAGGAGACGCTACTTACATTGGTTATCAGACTGCTACTAACTCTTACGAATGGCCAGTAACAGCAGGTACAAGCTATACTGTAAGAGTGAGAGCTGCCGATAAGAGTGACAATAAAGGTGCATATTCTGCCCCGGTTGCCCTTATATCCGGCACAGATAGTGTAGCACCTGGAATACCTACGACACTAACTGCTATAGCTACTTTTAAGAATATATTCTTATCTTGGACAAATACTGATGGAGCTACGGATACAGATTTAGCAGCTGTAGAAATATGGGAAGCAACAACTAATAACTCTGCTTCAGCTACTAAAATAGCTACAGTTAACGCTGTAAAAGGTGCCCCTGGCGGATTTACTAGATCAGGCGTAGCAAATGGTACTACTTATTATTACTTCTTAAAGTCAGTAGATACTTCAAACAATATTTCAGCGTTCACATCAACAAATAGCGCGGCCACCAATCAATCCTCAGTAACTGTAGCAGCTGGTGGAGTATTTACATTCACAGGAAATTCTACTCCACTAAGTCTAGGTAATGTTGTGACGATCACTGGTACTCTAGGAGGTGCCACTATTTCTGGATATACTAGTGGTACTAACTATGTAGTAAGTGCTACTAATGGATCCACTACAGCCACTCTAGTAGCTGCTAATGGTACTACATTAACAACAGGTGTTGGTTCGATTACTGGATTAACTTTCACAGTAGTTAGATCAGCCGCTATTCCAGCAGCAGTCGGAACTTCAGATATTGTAGTAGGATCTATAACTGCTGATAGAGTACAAGCAGGGAGCTTAACTGGAGATAGATTTAACACTACCACAAGTCTTCCGGGCACTATCACAGTAGGGGCAACTGGTGTAAGCATAGGAACCGTACAGACTGATGCCGCTACAGGTGCTACTAATCCTACTACAAGAATTAACGCTGGAGCAACTACTATTGATCCTGGTAAGATTCTTATAAGTGGATCAACAACTCTCGCTAATTGGAGAAATGGCAGTGATGCTACCAAGATAGAGGGTGGGTCTCTTGCTACGAATACCGTTTCAGCTAATAAGCTACAGATAGGTATGCGTGGCGTAGATATAGCAGGTATTCAGTTTCAAGCAAATGAAGCCACTAATACTTTAAGCTGGACCGCAGGTACTATAACATATACCAAAGATGACGGTGCAATATTAGTAGTTAATATTGCAGCAGGTAATACTACTTGGTCCTCAGGCACATTATATATTTACTGGGTAAAAAACGACACGACTCCAAATACTACGCTTCAGTCTAGTACCGCTACAGGTACAGCATACGGTGCTGACAACATAGTATTTGCCACATATAGAGGTGGCGTAGACTTTGTAGCAAATTACGGCAGAACCATAATTGACGGAAGTCAAATTACTACTGGTACTGTAAACGCTGATAGATTTAAAGCCGATAGTGTAATTGGTAATAGACTATATGTCGGCGGTACAAACTTTAGAATAAATGGTGCCGAACAAGGTGCAGGCAAAGGTACTCTTACTGTAAGTAACGGCACTTACGATTTAATTAAATTAGGTTACGTAGATGCAAACACAGTAGGATTCCAGATAAGAAATACCAGTGGTGAGATAGTAATTTCTAGTACTACTGCGGCCTCTTCAATCAATAACTCCAATATTAGTATTAATAACAATGGTACTCTAAGTGGAGGGGGTAGTGGTCAGGTTACTATTGGAGGTCTCGGATACACTGGTGATCTCAATGCTACGTATGGTGCAACTTTTGGAACCAATATTAGTGGTCAGATTACGGCAGGTAATGCAAGCACTTTTATTGCTAACGCCGCGATTGGATCCGCACAAATAGGAAGTATAGCGCTTACTGGCACAAGTAATTTTAGTGTAAGAACATCTACTAATACTTCTCTGTCTAGAATAGAGATGGATGGTCAAGTTATAAAAATCTTTGAAGGTGCGAACCTTAGAGTGAAGATAGGAAATCTAGCGGCATGACAACTTATTCAGTATTCGTAGAATGTGGCGATCCAAATGTCGTTCAAAATATAAGCCCCACAGATACTATACTAGTAACCGTTGGTACTACCTTTGGTACTACTGGTACCTGGCTATCCCTAAGTCCTACTGGCTGTACTTTAAACTTTACTACTGGGTCAGACGGATCGACTACTACTCTTACTCCCATATCGGGTGCTACAAGCTATTCTGTTACGTTTCGTACTCGTGATACAGAGCAAGCCATATGGTACTCTAGTGTACTAAGTGGAACTATAAGTAGTGGCGCATCTGACACAACTCCAGATGCGTTCACTTTTACTGACCAAACTGGAGTAGCTTTAAATAGTACTATTATATCCAACACTATAACAGTATCTGGCATAAATGCTGCTTCGGCTATATCTATCTCTGGAGGTACTTACAGTATAAACGGAGGGGCTTACACAAGCTCCTCCGGTACAGTTACAAATGGCCAGACCGTATCAGTAGCGCATACTAGCTCCGGAAGCAACAACACGGCTGTTAATACAACACTAACTATTGGTGGCGTATCAGATACATTCACTAGTACTACGGCCGCAGCAGCAACGTATACTTTAAACTTTTATGACTCGTCTTTTGCTAGTGTAAGAACCAACTTCAACGAAGGCGAACTTGTATACGCCTTTCTATCTACTACAGCCCCCGATGGTACATATTATTGGAATACTTCTAGTGGTTCCGACTTGGTATCTCCTGTCGACGGTAGCTTTGCTGTCAGTTCAACTTTTGGACTATTTAATTTTACTATATCGGCAGACTCTCTTACAGAAAGTAATCCTGAGTCTTTAACTGTTTATATTAGAAGTGGTTCAGTATCGGGCACAGTTCTAGCTAGTTCAGCCATAACAATAAATGATACTAGTACATCACCAGCAGATACTACGCCTGATGCATTTACATTCACTGATCAAACTAACGTTGCCTTAAGTAGCACAATTACTTCTAATACTATCACTGTCTCCGGCATAAGTGCAGCTTCGGCTATATCTATCAGTGGAGGCACGTACAGTATAAATGGTGGAGCGTATACTGCCACATCTGGGACCATTACAAACGGTCAGACAGTCTCAGTACGACATACAAGTTCAGCAAGCAATAGTACAGCTACTAATACAACACTAACTATTGGTGGCGTATCAGATACTTTCACAAGCACTACGCTAGCTTTTGTTGCTGATACTACCCCAGATGCTTTCACGTTTACTGACCAAACTAACGTCGCATTAAATGATACTATAACATCCAATACTATAACGGTATCTGGTATTAATGCGGCATCAGCCATATCTATCAGTGGCGGTACATATAGTATTAATGGTGGCGCCTATACTTCAACATCCGGAACAGTAACCAACGGTCAGACAGTATCAGTAAGGCATACTAGTTCAGCAAGTAATAGTACGGCTACTAATACTACACTAACAATTGGTGGAGTATCAGATATTTTTACCAGTACTACACTGGCTTTCGTTAGTGATACTACACCTGATGCATTTAGCTTCACTGATGTTGGCGGGGCCACAACTAATACAGTATATACTACTGACAATGTAACTATTACTGGATTACAGCCAAATTATAGTATAACCGTAACAGCAAGTGGTGGAACAGTAGATGCTGGTACCTCAGCTCTATCAGGCACTTTCGCTACTAGTAAAACGGTAACTACAGATGCCTTGGGTTCTATAGTTGTCTCTGCAAGAGTGACAAGTAGTGCTAGTGCTGGTACTACAGTTAATTGTGTAGTTACTATTGGCACTCTGTCTGATACTTTCTCAGTAACTACATTTTCTTCTGGAAATCAAGTAAATCAGTTCACCTTTGATGATATAACCAATGCAGCTTTTAGTACGGTTTATACTTCCAATACTATAACTGTATCAGGTTTAAATACTGGATTATCAGCCACAGTAACTATTAACAATGGTACGTACAGTAAAAACGGGCTAGCATATACGTCTAGTCCCGGTTCTGTAACAAATAATGATACTATAACAGTTAGAGCCACAAGTAGCCCTAACTACAGTACTTCACTAGGTGCTCAATTATATATCTATACAACTACAGGCGCAATTATATCAGATACTTTTACTGTAACTACTCGGAGGTTTGACTACTCACTTACGCCAAACTTTATAAGCATGTATGAAGGAAGTACGATGCCTCTAGTGTTAGAAACAGTAGGAGTGGCTAATGGTACTACTTTATATTGGACTTTAAATGGGGCCACAACTGCTGACTTTTCTGCGGTTAGTGGGTCTTTCACTGTAAATTCTGACACAGGGACCTTTAGTATTACAGCCTCACCAGATGCTTTAACGGAAGGTACAGAAACTTATACATTAGCAGTAAGATCTGGGTCTACTTCAGGAACAGTATTAACTACCTCAACGGTTTTAGTTACTGATCCTCCTGCGAACGCGTATGGTATGCAGATACTTGACTCAAATGGAAATATAGTAATGGATACGAGCACTTATACAGTAAAAGAGGTTAAGTATTCAGTCTCAGTCACTGCTTCCACCTCAATAAGTGTACCAAGCATAATATCCGATACCGTAGCTCAAGTAATAGAACTAAGCTCAGGAACAGACCCACTCGCTGTTGGAAGTGTTAGTATAGATTATATAAATAAACTACTAGTTGTATCCGGAGGATCCGGGTTCTTGGCTACAATAAATTTAATGGATTATAGGTGATAATATGGCTTACGGTTTTGAATCTAAAAATGACAATGGGTATATACAAATAAGCGACTCAGTAGCTAATTATTATATGCTATACTCAGGCACAATAATTGTTCCGCCCAAATCTCCACTATCCACTAGTATTAATAGGGGTACTGTAGTAACTGTATCTCACCCTATCGCCTTCGATGCCATATGTGTTGCTACCGAAGACGGTCTCGTAATACCTAAAGCTGTATTCTCTCAAAGTACAACTTCTACAACTATAACTAGTAACGAGCTAAGTACACAGACCACCGTTAAATATTGGTTATTTAAAAAATATACTTCTTTGTCGCCATCTACATCCGGATACGGTATAGAAATATATAATAGTACTGGCGGAGTAGCTTTTAGCAGTAATTATCCAAAACTAATGAGGTCTTTTTCAACTATACCAATAACAACTTTAAGTACTACTCAGAATTATTCTTTACCAACAGATAGAAGGTTTGCTTTCTTGCTCTATGGTTCGGTATATAATACAGCTGTAGCACCTACTAAGGCTGCACCAGATGTAAAGATTTTCCCTGTTATAAGAACATACTCTGGGGGAGTTAGTGCCCAATTCTCGAGCATAAGAGGGGAGAGATTATCTAGCAGCGGACCTGTATATAATGGTGGGCTAATTGCCATAGATGTTACTAATTATTAAAAAAATAGCCCCGCTAGATCGCTCTAGCGGGGCTTTTTCTTTACTTGATTGGACAAGCGCCAGTAGCGCAATCATCCTGAACAAGCTCTTCAAAACTCTCAGTATTCTCAAGACTTACTGGAAGTAGTGTAGATACATATTTGTCGTAGGTTTCCTTGGTTACTACTTCTTGTGGAAGATATAGATAACCGAGATCCTTGGCAGTTTTAGTTGGGTCATTCCTATATAGGAAGCTAACTCCTACATAAATATCCCAGTTAGCTAGAAGCCAGTCAATAATATCATCAATTTCCGTAGGGTCATAGCTGATAGTTACCGAAGTGTTCTGCTGAGTCCAGCTAGTCTGAAGCAGCTTATAGCGCTCAAGCTGTGCAAGAGCTGACTCCAAGTTAACTTCCATTCCGTTGAAATTATCAAACGGAACATCCTCATAAGCAACAGGGAAGGTTACTAGTACGCCATCTGGATCTGTCGGGTGATTTACAACAACGTACTTAGCCTCACGAAGCTTATCAATAATAGGATCATACTTACTAAAAGTAACATTGTTGAAAATATACTTACCTAGTGGCTTATGCACACCCTCGGTCGTATCCATAATCTTCGATAAAGTGCCACTTGGCTTAACGCAAGTAACATTCTTTGGATATGGAAGACCCAGCTCTTCGGCCATTGAAACAGCACTAGCTGTAGCGGTACGGCTTAAGTATTCGTATGCGTAGGAATCCATGTCGGGGCGCTTAGCGATCCCGGTAAGTCCCACACCACACAATCTAAGGAAGTAGTTGTTGAGGTGCCAAGCTTCTTGAAGGATACCGTCGCGCAAGTTAACGCATGTTTGTCTGTAGTTAGCCCTTGATGCAAGTCTAACTGCATAATGCAGTCCGGCTGTATCGCCTTTGAATTTTCCAATGTCAATCTCCGTTAAGTTACAGAAACTTTTGTTTCCTAATAAAATTTCTACACAAGGGTTGCAACCCTTGAACCAAGGAGCACGACGACGTGCTTCTACGGCGTTAATAAAGCCAGGCTCAGAACCGCCAGCTTCTTGCATTAGTGCAAAGATATCTGATAGTTCTTGGCGAGTAGGCTTATCGTTGAATACTAAGCTATTGTTTGACTGAGTGCGATGTGCACGGTCATAGAGCCAGAAGTCTTTCTTAGCTACAGCGAATTCTTCCCATTCAGGCTGTCCATACTCGAATAGTGCGATTTCAGCACTACGACGTGAACTTAGAATAGTGCCAAGCCAGTTGACAATATCTAGAATGTCCATACGGGTTAGAAGCGAGTCAGCGCGGCCATTAAGGATATTAGCAATAGCTAGATATGCCTTGGAGATCGCAGTATCACCACTACTAATCCAGCCGTAACCTTTTAGTCGTTCTCCTGCAGGACGTAGCTCCGAGAAGTCCAGTACCAGTGTGTTGGCTGGGTACTTACCCGCGAGTAACTTTCCAATGGACTTTGCCCATGCTTCGGCGCTGTCACCAACTTTGATGACCCAGATTTTTGATTCTTCGTCCCAAAATTCTTCATTGTATTCCTTGCCTCCCTTTTCTGTGCGGGTGCTGCGAACAACTTCGATATTTCTAATAGGCTTTGAGAAGCCATTAAGAGTACCGATTACAGGCTTGAAGCCAACGCCACAGCCTTGTAGAAGTAGCCATAGACAGTCAACTACATCGTATGCTGTTTCTACTTCTGTAAAGCTACAGTTAAACTGACTAGCTTCACGAGTCTTAGCAACCTTAGTTCCTCCGAGCCATAGTGTGCGGCCCGACATAGATACCTTACGCTCTAGCATAAGTCGCTCTAGGTCGTACAGTTCTGCGTATTCAATATCAGTTAGTTCACGACCATTTACGGCTCGTGTCCACAGCCATTCTTGATGGTCAATAACTCGTGCTACTGTTTGTGCCCATGTTTCAAATTCTGTGCCCTCTTCATTAAGTGGGCGATTATATGTACGTCTTGTAATAATTTGTGCGCGGGTACTAACCATGCTTATTTTTCTCCAAAGGCCAGTCTGCGGCCAATATCTTGAACGTTGTCGTATCCTATAGCTTCTTGACAGAAGCTAACAAGATCCATTAGTTCATAATTGAGGGGGATTAGATCCTTACTGTCATTTAGTGCTTGTATAAACTTTTGTTTACCAGGCAGAGGGAGTTGATCGTGTATGTCAAGCGCGCTACCATATTGTTCTATGAGAGCGGCTGCACGTTTTGGTCCTATACCGGGCACACCGAGAATATTGTCTCCAGCGTCTCCAGTTAGAACCTTGTATGAAATGTATTGGTCTGGTGTTACTGGATAATCCCACGTATCGAGCGTGTGCTCTTTTCTAGTAACATAAGAAAAACGAGAAACATACTCACTAATAAGAAGATCCCAGTCACGATCAGAGCTGATAAGCCAAGCTTGATTAAAGCCATAGTCATATAGCCTAGAGCATATATACGCTGCAATATCATCTGCCTCCACACCTTTATATCTAAACACTTGAATATCTTTATGCTGATCTAGAACCTCTAAAGTGCGTTCATACTCATCGAAGAATAGGCGGGCCTGTTCCTTCTCTTCAGCAGTTTGCTTTTCTACTAGTTCTTTACGATTAGCTTTGTACTCTGGGTAGATTCCCTTGCGATAAGAAGAACCACCCCAGTCAGCAGCAGCAATAATTGTGCCAGCGTCATAGGACGTGGCAAGTGATAATACTGTACTAAGATAGTCGTGTGAGAAACGACTCTGTCCCGCGTGTTTCCATCGGAAAGCGAGGTTCATCGTGTCGACGATCATCAGATTTTCTGACCGCCTATTGTTGGCAAAATTAGCCATTGAATTGTTTCCCTTTCTATCCATTCGTCTGATAACATAACATAGCAATTTAGCCACGGAATGTCAATATATTTTTCAACATTAGCTGGCTTTATATCTGTAGCGACGAATATCTTTGAACGATTGTACCTAAAGAAAAGAAGCGGTCTCATTACTCCAGATTGTTTCTGTAGCTTAGTCCACCATAGTACAAAGTCGTTCGTTTTGTTTGTTAAAATTTTATCATTAAAGGGAGACTCCGCATAGTTCTTAACCTCTATGCAGAATACATTCCTGTATTTCGGAATGTATAAGTCTCCCTTTATGCTTCCGCTTCCTGACCCAGGAGTGCGTTCGAAAGTATAAGGAGTCCTAGAATCTAGGAACTCCTTAACTTTGTTTTCTCCTATAGCGCCTTTTTGTCGAGGGTTAACCACGATCAATCCAGCTAATGCTATCTTTCTTCTTGATGGTTAATTTATCCACCAAGGGGTGTGTCCAGGAGTGACTAACGAGGAAAGTATTAAGGCCTTCTTCTTGTAACAATACCTCAACGAGACGTTCCCGTCCGTAATCGTCGAGGACGCTAATGACCTCGTCGAGAAATAGGACGTTGATGGTGTTCCTTGAGATGCTAGACATGAGCTTTCGGATGGCAAGTAGTGTACTAATGTTGATCCTAGCCATTTCTCCACTCGAAGGCGCACTGATACTGATCTCTTTGCCTTCATCTGTGACAACAACATTAAGCTTATCACTGGATATGCTGAACTCAATCGTAAAGCGTCCGTCTGATAGTTCTGATAGGTACTCATTTGTAAATACTTCCAAGTCCTTAACGAGGTTCTCTAGTTTGTAGGCAATCAGACCATTAGTGCTGAAGGCTTTCTTTAATACTTCAAGATTTTTATACTTATCATTTAGAACCCAGACTTGCTCTTTAGCTTCTTTAAGCTGTTCCGCAAACGCCTCGTTCTGTTCCAGATAAATATCAATCTTACTGTTGTGCTTGATAGCCTCATTATTAGCGGCTGTCAGCTTAGTAATTTCAGCATCAACTTTAGATAGGGTATTCTTAATTATCTTCAGTTCTTCTTCAATATCAGAAGCACTAAGCAGATCATCACCCATAGTGTGATCTACCATTTTATTAAGCTGTTCCCATTCTTTGATCTCTGCTTGAGTCATATCAAAAAGACGGTTATTCTTTTTAATTTGCTCAACCGCAGTTTCTAGCATTGATATACGACCAGCGTATGTAGCAGAATCAGCAGTATTAGTTGTTAGCAGATCATCATAAAAATTTCTATCAATGTCCTGTAGACAAGTAGGACACTTATCTTCTAGGCCTTTTAGCTTCTTAATGACTGCATCCGCGGCAGTCTTGGCAGACTTTAATTCACCAATCTCGCCTTGATATTCGTCGTAAGATTCTTTTACAATATCAACACTACGTAGCTCCTCAATATCAATTTCACTCAACTGCTTCTTCAGTAGATTATTCTTTTGAATTGCTGTATTGTGAGATTTTATATTTGAGAGTTTGGAGTTCAAATCCCCGACTTCTGTGCCGAAATCAGGCCGTTCTGGAATTTCTTCTAAATCGTATTTTACCAAATCTAACGTAGAGTTATTGCTAACCCACTTGTTAATAGTTTCAATCCGACTCTCTAACGTATTGACTTCCAGTCCTAAGTGTTTAGCGGCTTCTTTAAAAACCTCAAACAACTTCGTATACTCGCTTAGGTCAAATAGATCTATTAGAAATTTTTTCCGGTTAGTGTCAGTAGCCGTCAAAAATTGCAAACTACTATTTGTCGATTGATATACCAACTGTTGAAATGTCTTAAAGTCTATTCCAATTAGTTCTTCGATTTGTTTGAAGGTATTGGTGGCAGTGTGGCTACTAATATCTTCATCATTTTTGAAGAGACGGATTTTAATACCGGAACTACGTTCAGTAGATACCAAGTATATATCATTATCGACGGAGAACTGAAGTTTAACAGAATAACTACCATCAAGTAAACGATTAGGAATGTCACTTTTCTTTACTCCTTTAGAGTTCTTATTGTAGAGGGCTTCCTCCATAATAAGTGGGATAGAGGACTTACCATAACCATTAGGGGCGATAATTTGTGTTAGTGGCTCAGTGCTAAGGTCGATGAAGTTATCTTCACCAAAGCTAAAGCACTTATCCCATTTGATTGATTGAAGTACCACCGTACTCATTAAACACCTCCATAATGTTATCTATTTCAATATCAGGTAGTTCCTGAATATACCGTAGATACTCTGTTAGTTCCTCGGAAATAGTCATCTTTTTATCTAAGACGAGAGCAGTATCACTGCTACGTTTTACTAGCTTTTTATCTAGTAGATCACTATGTTCGATTTTACTTAGGTCCTTAATATTGCCTTCCAACTCATATATTGTATGGTGGAAATCTGTAGGCAGCATTTCAGACGGATCTGAGACTGTCTTACGAATAAGCTGTGGAAGATCAAAAGCCTTCCATGTCCAAGTCCAGTCGTCATTAATAATAATATATCCAGCCTGTACTTCATTTCTATGAAAGGAAGTAGTCATAGGACTACCAGGATATACTATGTTTCTCTGAGTGTTAGAGTGTGAGTGTAAGTCACCAGCAAATACTATAGGAAACTTATCAAGCCAGTCCAAATTAATCTCTGGCTTAACGTGTGGGGGAATTTCTCCACGAACATGGGTAAACACATACCTAGGGTCTAGGTCGTCCCACGTGCTTTTATTCTTCACGAACTCATAAGGAACTACATAGTACTCTTCTGATTCGTGAATATAATCAACCACTATTTCCACATTAGGATTAAGTCTTTCTGTAACTCCTTTGAGTTCCGTGAAGAAGCTTCTACCTTTCTTTGTGGCTTCGTGATTGCCTGTACTAATAATCGTTCGCTTAGTACGTTGCGAAATAAACTTGAAGTATAGGGATAACTCATCTAGAGTAGGCATCCTATCGAACAAGTCGCCTGGGATGATAATCTCATCCACATCATCTTCCACTTCAGCTACTTGGTCGAAGAACATATCGTAGCGTTTTAACGCCCATTCACGTGGTACATTCTTCTGTCCTAGCTTAATGTGTATATCGGCTATTAGTAATTTACTCATAATTCTCCGAATAAGAAGCCCAGCTAACCGAGATTAGCTGGGCTTACTTGATTACTGAACGTTGAGCTCTTCTTCTACTGACTCATCAATAGCGTCCGCATCACCGCTTAGTAGCTTCTCTAGAAGTTCCTTCTGAGCTGCTGGGGTTGCGCGAGGTAGAAGTTCTTCAATGGTCTTTGATGCTTCAATAGCATCACGCTCTTCTTGAGTAGCTGGACCCTTCGACTTCTGACACTTAATGGTCTGTAGAGTGTACTCCACGTTGATTGGTAGAGGACCAGTCTTCTTCTTGCTGAACTTTAGAACCCAACCATTGTCGAGGTCTGTAGGATCACCAAGGTCTTCAATGTTAGCCATAATCTGATCGAAGAGCTTCTTCTTGAAGTTGAAGATCTTTGGAACACCATTATCAAGGCACATCATTGAGTATGACCAGCCGCACTTAATATCGGGATAAAATTCTTTAACCCAATCTTTTTCAGCCTTATCGAAAGTTTCAGTTTCACGATTGAACTCAAGGCACTCGAACGGAAGATTCTTACCATTCGTACCCTTAATCCAGTACACGTAACGTGCTAGGATATTTCCGAAGAGACGAACTGAATTGTCTCCATCAATCATTTTGTATGATTCAGCTTTTTCTTTCTTAGCTGAACCCTTAACTGAACCAAAGCCTAAACCTGCCATTATTTTTCTCCTGTGTAATCTTCGTAAAGGAAGTGGATTTCACCTCTGTCAATACGAAGTAGTCTGTTGTTGTTGATTGCGTCTTGTCCCATGGGGCTATGGGCTAAGTCTAATGTTACTTTTCCAGTTGCCATGTAATCTCCGGTGCTTCTAAAGCTAGCTAGACCGATATAGTCTGCTATTTCTTTATCTTTCCACTTATATCTATTTATAAGCAGAGCACTTGGATTTACTAGAAAACTGTTCCCCGAAAAGTCAGTATAATAATACTTATACACTGGATCGTATACATGTCTGGGTAGTTCCCGTTGAGTTATAGCTTTTAGGATAGTTAATATCCTTTTAGAGCTGCCACCCGACTTTCTTAGTATTTTCTTCCAACTGTATAATAGCATATTACCAAAAATAAGGATAAAAGTCAAGAACTATTTTATGAATTTTATCTCATAGCCTTCTTTCATGTAGTGACCTAGACGATTGTTATATTGCCTACTGACAGTATTACCCTCTAGTCTAATGTCCACTACGACTGGTTTCAGTTTATCTGGATACTCACGAATAATACGACCTATCAACTGTTCTAGTAGAGGCATATTATTAAGTGGAGTAGCAAGTATTAAGCAGCTTAAAGGATTAATTGACAAACCCTCAGATACTAGACTTTGAGTTCCCCATATTTGGTCAATCTCATCTTCAAATATCTTTCTAATTATCTCGTCTCTATCCTTTACTTCTCCAATAATTAAATCGGAGGGATAAGTAGAGTTATGATTACATGCTCTTAAAAAGTCAACCCTATCAGATACTATGATGACCTTGTGCCCTTCACTAGCGTATTTATCTGCCAATGCAACCACTAAGTCTTTGTATAGATAGGATTCCTTTAACACATTAATTTTCTCTGCCCAAGATGCTCCGGAGCTGTCAGAGAAATATATCCCAGAGTTGATAACATGAACCTCAGGAACCATAGTATTTTCTTTATCTGGCTTAAATAACTTCGAACCAAAATAATCTTTAAATACTACGTGCTTCTGATCTTTGCGTTCAATAGTACCAGATAGCCCAATCTTATAACGACAGAACATAGCATCTATAACTTTAGAAAAAGTAGGACTAGATACGTGGTGCATTTCGTCCAAAATAACAGTTCCAAATTCCCTGCTTATTCTTCCGACGTGCTTAATAAGACTTTGTATATTAGCCACTACTACATGGCTATCCATATTAAACTTACCACTTCCAATTACTCCAGGTTTTATTCCTAGAGTATTTACTACTTCTTTTTCCCACTGATTACGAAGAGCGACTGTGTGAGTTACCACAAGAGTCTTCTGTTGCAATTTAGCAGCGATAGCTAAAGCCGTAAATGTTTTACCGTAACCAACTTTTGCATTGATGATGCAGTTATCTTCTACTTCATTATGAATCTCTTGCTGGCTTGGTCTTAGTTCGAACTTAAACTTAGGAAAGTCTTCCAAGTAGTTATAAGCTCGTTTATCAACTATTTCAAAAGTTTTTGGTATAAGATCTATACGACCAACTGGAAACGCTACCAGCATTTTTCCACCAGCTATATTGTAGTTTATGACTTTTAAGTTCTTAATACTTACAAATTTCTCTGGCTCATTATATGACGGAATATGATATGTAAGCTCCTTATCAAGGTACTTATACATCGAAGGCTCTACCGTCATGTAAATCTTGTTGCTAATGATAGCCTTCATTAATTCAATCCCCGGGATATATCCCCTTAGCTATTTACTAGCCTTACATTTTATTTAGAATTTGCTCTTTCTTAATGATATAGTTTCTAACTAGATCACTACGTACAATATCTTCTTTCTTGAAATCAACGAAATCAAATTCGTCCATCTTCTTCAAAACACTATAGAAGTCTTCGAGTCCGTTCTTATAAAGATCGGCCTGTCTAATATCACCACAGAACATAATTCTGCAGTTATCATTAAGTCTCGTAATAATTGAGTCTAGTTCATGATAAGTCATGTTCTGAGTCTCGTCTACTATGATTACAGCATTTCTAAGATTTATGCCTCTAACATAAGAAGTAGAGGTAAAGTGTACTAATCCTTTTTTCTTGAGAATGTCATATGCATCACCGCGGCCAAATAGCTCAGAGGCAATATCAATATATGGAGCCTCGTATATAGCTAGTTTTTCTTCTTGAGTACCAGGCAGGAACCCAGTGTTTCTAGTTGGCACAGCACTTCTCATATAGATTAGTCTGTCATAGTTTCCTGCAAACATTTCATGATATGCAATATACGAAGTCAGGAAGGTCTTACCCGTCCCAGCGTAACCAGTTAGAACTAGGTTCTTATCGCTACGTAATACTTTTGACTGTCTATCATTTAGTGCAGTTATGTTCTTTACTTTGAAATCCATGGAGTGCTGCTGTTTAGCAAACCTTCCTGGACCCTTCTTACTATTTCGCATATCTTCTCATACTCGTCGATACGAGTCCTTACCTCTTTCTAGTACGAAGTCATATATTAGCCAAGGAAACCCTTTGTAATATAGTATTCTAGCATATCTAGCATCACCATATGGAGGTCGAGGTATAGTCATTGGATGACTAATATTCTTGAACCAAATGACGGAGCAATCTCCCTTTAGTTCAAGTTTATCTACTCTATGGTGAATAAGAGGACTGTTTATAGTTCGTTTATATACGAATGGATTTCCATTACTATCTATGAAGATTTTGTGCTTGCCCTTAATCATAGAATTAAAATCTGTATAGGCTTTTTTAAGCCTACATAGATCTTTTCTTCCACACTGTATTCTTCTAATGCCAAGAGTAGCTCCCGGCATATTCTTATCATCTAGTACTTTGCCATCGTCTATAAACAGCACACCATCCTGCATATACCAATCCACAGATGGAAGAGCATATACAGGAAACTTTATTGTCTTTATATCTTGGAATCGTTTGAACATTGTATAGCTAGTGCCGCCCTAGGAAACTGTGCTTCTCTAGATACGGGTCTAGCGCCGTGTAGGATATTAGATTGAAATAGTACAAACTTTCCTGGGGTGGGTGCGAATGACTTATATATTTCATTGTTCTTAACAAGAACGAAGTCTCCTCCCCAGTTAACATCCCAATATTCATTCATGAATAATATGGCAGTCCAGTAACCTGGCTTTTCTGTATCTGTATGAAGCCATGAGCTATCCCCATGATTATATACATTTAGTAATAATCGTTCTGGTTTTAGATTCAATCCTTCTTCTTTAAAGGATTCGTTTAGGCACTCAAATATTTTTACAAATAGACCTTCATAGTCGGGCGCGTAACACCAATGCCGATATGGTTCCTTCGGCGCACCAGTCCATCCTGTGTGTTCAAATCGGGCTGTGGCGAGAATTTCTTCTCGCCACGCCTTCAAGGTATTTAAAGGAAGCTCGTTCCTATACTCATACCAGTCCGTATTGCTTTTCAAACTTTCCGAATGAATAATCATCACCCACCTCAAAATCACATCCGATGGAGCAACCTGGAATAGATAGTCCTCGGTCCGTTTTAATAAATCCTTCTAGGTCTTCCATGTACTTCTCGATCTCATCCTCTGGCACCTCTGCTAGAATAGAGTCATGAACAAGTGCGAAGATACGAGCCTTCATGCCAGTCTTTTTAATATGCTGCTGCATTTCAATACCTGCAAGCAGATTGACGTCACTAGCAGGAGACTGAACTAGGAAGTTTAGTCCTGAGCGTACAGCATGGGACTTAATCCCACCATCTGTTGAAAGAACATTAGGAAGACGACGCTTACGGCCAAAGTAAGAATAGGTATATCCATTTTTAGAAATGAACTCCTGATTAGTAGTTAGCCACTCGCGCAGCTTTCTAAATTCTTTGAAGTAAGACTTAATAGCTTCTTGGGCGTCTTCAATACTGAAGTAGTAGTCCATATTATTAGCCTTGGCTTCCTTATTAACAGTCTCACTAACCTTAGAAGGCCCAGACCCATAAAGAATACCGAAGGTAATGGCCTTAGCAGCCTGACGTAGTAGAGGGTGTAATGCCTTTACTTCCGCAACAGGACAGTCTAGTCCGAATACTTTCTTAGCCATTGTAGAGTGGAAGTCACCTCCACTCTTGAACACACCCATCAACTCCTTATCACCAGACAGAACTGCTACAATGTAGACTTCTGCTGTGGTCAAGTCGACCGCTACGATCTTATGTCCTGGCGATGCCTTGATACTACCCTTGACAGCTGGGTTATCACGAGGAAGCTGCTGAAGGTTAAGCTTGCCAGAAGAACTGAGCCGTCCACTAGTAGTACCATGGATGTTAAAATTAGTACGTAGGCGACCATCACGATCGAGTTGTGGAATAATTTTATCAAGGTATGTGTTCTTAATCTTACTTTTCTGGCGAATATTTAGAATTAGCTGCGGTACGTGGTGCTGGTCGGCAAGTTCTTGCAAGACTTCAGCGTCTGTTGAATTAGCACCTGTGCTAGTTTTCTTGCCAATAGGTTGCAAGCCAAGGTAATCGAATAAGAAACTACGAAGCTGCATAACACTGTTTGGATTGAAGGGTTTCCCCTGTGCTTCTTCGAATTCACGTACTTTAGGTTCCTTATATAGTTCTTCAATAGATTCATCAATGCTTTTCTGCATTTCACCTTGAGCAAACTTTAGGCGGGCCATATCAAATGGAACGCCATTGTCCTGAATCTCAATTAGGAAGGTAGAGGCCGGAATAAGTATACCATTATATACTTGATTCAGCTTCTTATTCTTAGTAACAGCAGGTTTTAGCTTTGCATAAATGAGGAATGTTACTACAGCGTCGATAGCTGCGTAATTCTTGATAATATCGAATGGAATAAGATCAAAGGAGAAGTCATCCTTCAAGCATCCAGTCTTCTTACGATATTCGTCAATCCACTCATACATGGGCTGCTCATAGTCACCATAGTCGGTGAGTTGTAGAGCCAATTGCTTTAGGCCGTGAGTACCTGGGTTTTCATCAATGCAATAGTGTAGAAGCATAGTATCTTCATATACCGGAAAGTTCCAGCCAAAGTGAAAAGTCATGAAGGCCAAGTCGAACTTAGCGTTATGAAATACTACAGTCTTCTTGTTGAATAGTTGCTGGAATAGCTCTGATGCTTCATCATCAATGCAGTCGGAGTCAATATATGCTCCGTGATCTCGTTCGTAAGAAAGGCTAATACCTAGCACATACCCATCACGTGGATATAGTGCTGTAGTTTCAGAGTCAAGACCGATAAAAGGGTTGGGGCTGGCAATTGCATCGCGAAGAAACTGCTTTAGATGCTCTGAGTCAGTAATACCATAGATTCGATCTGTGGAATACTTTACAACTCGCTTCGCGCCAGTTACATAGCCAATAATATTATCTCGTGATTCTTCCCAAAGTCGAGCCGACTCTGGCTTGAATGATACCATAGCTGGATTAATGACTGGAAGAAACTTGTCTTCTACAATCTTACCACTATAATCTGTTACGGAAGCGTTCTTAGTGTAATACTTACACGCATCCGACCCCACCAAAATAACCCATTCATAGTTATCTGGATCGAATTCAATATCTACGTTCTTTTTAAGAACCTTCTTGATTGAAGGATCTGAGCATAGGCAATACCTATCAAACTCAAATGCCTCCTTGAAACTTTTATGGAAGTCACTACGACTTGGTTTAGTCTCAATAATTGCTACACTAGCCATTGTATAAGGTCTCCTTTAATTTGATCACTTGTAAGGCTGTCAATTCACCTGGGTCTTTAACTTTACCGAATGTAATATTACGAGAAGTCAGCTCATTACGCTCTAGTAAGTCTTTTAATGCTGTTGATCCATTCTGCCCAGCATCATCATTATCGAAGAATATATCTATACCAGAAATTCCTTGAATTTTCAAGATATTTATTTTATCTACTGTAACCTTGTTGACTCCAAATGCACAAACAGCATTAGTCAGTCCTTTGTCGTGAAGATTAATCATATCCATGATACCTTCTACTAGGATTATTCGTCCTTGTATTGGTTTAACAATAGGAAATAATGGTAATTTAGCGCCAGCAGGGTGGAATAGATACTTAGGGTCTACCTGACCTTGGTGTCTACCGCAAAATGCGACGATCTTATTAGTAATTCCTCGTATGGGAAATACTACTCGACCAATATATTCAGAGTTACTATGTTGAAATGCCTCAAACCTGTTGAAAGTAGAGGCAGATATACCGCGCCATTCCTGATTGAATGACACGGCATTTTCTGGGATACTAAGTCCCGATGTTTCCACAAGTTTGTCAGAGATCATGCCTTTTAGCCTCTCTCGTCTAATCTGTAGCCAGTCTGGCTTTTCACCGAAGTGATTGAATAAATTACCAGAGTAACCACAAGACAGGCAATTGAAGATACCAGTAGTCTTATCAATTCTAAGACTAGGGTTTCTATCTTCATGATCTGGACTAAGACACCTAATAAGATAATCTTTACCACTGGGTCTGAACTCTATTCCTTGCGCTGTTAAAAGTTCATCAACAATCATTTGCCTGCCTCATGTTAAAAGGGAGGATCGTCATAAATACCATCCATAATAGGTTTAGTATCTTCATCCTCTCTTGGTGCTTTCTTTTTCTTAAAACTTGACTTCTTTGGAGTTTCCTCCGCTGACTCTACAGTGATCTCCATTCCATTTGCTGGGCCGATAGTCAGTGTATTCCAGTCAGTTTTAGATGTGAAATTAATCTTAGCATCACCACGCATCTTAGTACAAGTAAATTGTACGGAATCGGGGCCAGCTTCTAGAATAAATGCGGCATCCGCAGAGTCTAGAATACCCTTAGCGAAACGGGCCTCACCACTAGCATCAATTTGATACGGCGAGAACACAGGAATTTGAAGTTCACCAGCAATAGTTTTCAGAGCGGTACTAACCACAATCTGATCTTTCCAGTCAAAGCGATCTTCTGAGGAAGTTGTTCTCTTAATCTGGTTAACATAGTCAACGATAATTAAGCCAACATTACCTAGTTTCCTAGTTCTTTTAATGATCTCGGCTTTTAGTTTCGGTAGAGTTAGTACAGGGTCATACACAATATCTATCTGTACTGAGTTAAGATTTTCTTTCTGAAGGGCAGCATGAAACTTATCAAAGTCCCTATGCTTTTTATAGGTTTCTAAGTGAACATCACCATTTTCATAGCGATCAGCCCACCATTGAGCAACCTTAAACCATTCTAAATTGTCGAGTGTTCTATACTTAATCTTAGAGTGTGGAACACCCGATCCAATAGCGCATTGACGCTGAAGGACTTCACGAGTCGGCATTTCGATAGTGAAGAATAGCACAGATTTATTACGATTATAGACAGTATTCGCTAAATTAGAGCAGGTAATTGACTTACCTGAGCCGCGCTTACCGCCCATAAGAATATAGTCTGAACTTTTAAAGCGGACTTTATTGTCAAACTCTGCGTTAAGTCCGAGAGGAATATACTCGGCAATCTCACTATCCGACTCGAATAGGTTCATCTTCTGTAGATTGTCTTCGATAGCTTTTAATTCTACCTTATCTTCAATCCTAGAGATAATATCGTATAGAGACTCTAATGTTTCTTCTGCCGTCTCAAACGAGATAGAGTTTTCTACATATCTATGTAGTTGGAATAGAGTCTCTTTTTGTGTAAATTCGTTCTTTAGATAGTCTAACAGAAGAAAGGGTTCTGCATCTACCTCAACTGCTTGAATAGCATAGACTTTGTCTAAGGTAGGTGCGTCTCTAACTGCCAGCTTAAGTTCTTCGATCGTTGGTAACTTATGGTATGAGTCGATTTGTTTGTCGATAACATCATAAATTACGTGATACTCACTAGGCAGATAGTGCCGTCTTAAGCTGGACCAAGTATCAAAGTCTTCTGTTTCGAGAATCCTTTTGAAAAGTGCACTAGCGAGGTTCAAAGTTATCTCCTTAAAACAAGTTTAGCCGAAGCAGCATTTAAGCTGCTCCGGCTTTCACTTAAAGAGAAAACTTAAGCAGCAGCTTTCTCTTTCTTAGCTGCACCGTCATAGTCAGCAGCCTTGAGGCCACGACGTGTTAGCATGGTCTTTACACCGCGCTCGGTCTTGCCAATCTTTTCAGCGATCTGAGCAACCGACATAGCAGCTACGTCACCGATAGATTCTAGTGGATCAGCAGCTGGACCCTTAACATCACGCTGCTTTGGCATTGCGTCGATTTCACCAGCGCGCTGCAGGCTTAGAGCCTTACCACGAACTGACTGAACTGACTTGCCAACTGCGTCAGCAATTTCTTCTACGAACTTGCCGCTACGGATGAAGTTAAGAACAAGTGCTTCTTCTTCAGCAGTATACGACTTGGCATGCTCAACCTTAGGAGCTTCCTTAACGTGGCTGGTAAGTTCCATCGAAAGGATCTTGCCTTGGATAGCCTTGGCAGTGTAGTCGCCTGGGAAGTTTTCTGCGATCTCAGCATAGGTGTATTCACCGCTGTTGTCGAGAACGAAATCACGCAATTCGGCAGTAACTTCATCAGAGAACGCACGAGGAGCAGCAGAAGCCAACTCAACGTCGTAGCCTAGCTTACGCAGCTTCGATGAAATTGAACGAGTGCTTGTTTCTAGCTCATCGGCTAGTTCCGCAACAGTTGCGCGGCTTACTGGGGACTCGTCGGCAACGCCATCAACTAGTTGTGCGGTGCGTTCTTCGGTCCATTTTGGGGTAGTCATAATTTAATTATTCTCCATTGATAAATAGATTTAGGTCTGTGATAACAAAAACACCAGACTCTCTGGCTTTTTGCGTTTTTGTGGTTTCTTTACCACTCTCATTTACTAGAATAGTTACATCCTTCGTTATAGAGGACTTAACTACATAACCTAGTCGTTCTAGTTCGACTTGGGCTTCCGCTTTTGTCTTGAAGCTGTTAAGCTTTCCTGTGATACAGACTACACCTTTACTTACTTGACTAATAGCCTTGGTACTTCCGAAACTAAGATTGTGCGGTAAGAATAAGTACCAGTCGTTATCATTTAGCCAATTGATAAGGTTTTCTGTAGCCTTCGGCCCAAGGCCAGCATCACTACACGTTTGTTCTGTAATGGACTCAATGTCATCACAAATCTTAGCAAGTTTATCTGTAGCCGTTTTACCGATTAGCGGAATACCCAGAGCAGGTAGCACATCATTAAGTTGTTTAGACTTAGATTGCTCAATCTCATCAAACAGCTTAGCTGCTAACTTCTCCGAGTTTAAGCCTTCAGAAATATCCTCAAGGCTTAGGTTATAAATATCTAGAGGACTAGATAGTTCTAACTTCTCCACTGCTGCTGGACCCAGACCTTTGATTTTAAGCGTTGATGCAAAATGCTCGACACGCTTACGACTCATTGAGCCACAGTCTGTATTCCGACAATAGAGAAGATCGTTAATAAGAACAAGAGAGCTGTTGCATGATGGACAATTTGTTGGAATGTTTATTTGCATATTATCTCTCTGCTCTTGATAAAGCCATTATACTCATAATAGGGGTCAAAGTCAAGAAGTATTTTTTTAAAGCTCATTTGGCACGCTTGCAAGTATATCAGATAACTTGTCAATAGTAAATAATTCCGTATGTCCACCGAACCGATGACTATCATAATATCTGTGGTCTGCCCATAGTTCGTGTAGGTAGTCCTCTAAGTAAAATACTTCCTCAAGAGTTCCTGAAACTATTTTTTGAATCCTAATATCATAACCAATAAAGCCGCTAGACCTTTTGATAGCTGCCTTCCAGTTACGACCTTTGGTAATCCCTATCTTAACGCACTCTCTTTTATTAGTAATTTTATTAACTAAAACCACAATATAGAGCACTCCTTCGAGAGCTGACTCCTCTGGATTGTTCTTAAAGTAAGTAGCGTTATAGATACCTTTAGACATCTAACAGCTTTTGTATCGCGCTAAGTGATTGAGACCCAATCAAGCGCTCTAGTTCTTCACCTGTTTCATTTACTAAAATTAGAGTCGGTACTGCGCGTACATCGTATTGCGCGCGCTCATTCGTAGCCTCATCAATATCGTATCTTACTAACCGATCTTGATCTAATTCATCTAACATTGGTTTCATGGCCTTGCAAGGCGCACACCAACTAGCACTGAATACTAATAGTTTATTCATAAATTCTCCTTACTACTCGTGGAATAATCTCTCCCGAGCGTATAACTTCCACAAGGCATCCAAGTTCTAGATCCAGTTCTTGGATGTATTTCATGTTATGTAGTGTAGCACGGGCTACCGTGGCTTCACCGATAATAACAGGCTCTAAGATTGCAACGGGACTTACCACCCCACTTCGGCCAACCTGCCATTCTACATCGAGCAGCTTAGTGATAACTCCACCCTTGCGCTCTTTTAAAGCAAATGCACCGCGAGGATGCTTTGCGGTATAACCAAGTTCATTAAACTTGGCATACTCATCTAGACGGAATACAATCCCATCTTGTGGATACTTCTCTAGAATATCTGGTAGAGTAGTGTATACAGTGCGGAACTCTGAACTAAGACTTAGCTTAGCCATCTCCTCTGTCCAAGTATCATATTGATTAGGAGTAACTCCGTATGCAATAAATACTACATCACGATTTCTAAATTCATCCACTGATTTTAGATTTAAGGCTCCTGCTGCATAGTTACGGGCGTTATCAATGCTCTTAGGAGCAACGACTTCGCCGGTAATCTGTAGAAGTTCTACTTCACTGTAAGCAATCTCTTGTGGAACAAGAGTTCGCATCTTATCAGTAATATCTAGTCCTTCTTTACCATCGCCACGAGTTAGTGATAGTACGTGCCTACCATAAACATAATAGTTAGCAACAGCAGCCCCATCTAGCTTGGGAGTAGCAGCTATTGCTCCACCAAGCTCAATCCTAGGCTCGTCGTCGTAACATTTCTGTAGGCTCCACATAGAAAAAGCGTGAGCAATCCGATCACCAGTGACCGGAGCACCCACGCTCTCATAGCCATGATACTCCGCTAGTTTATCAAATTCCTCATCGCTAATGATAGGATCACCAGCGTAGTATTTAGAACTCGCGTAATCTAGAAAGAGTTTCATTGATAAATATCCTGTAGAAGTTCACTGAAATTAGAGACTATCACATCTTTAGACTCAGCTAAAGACAAGATTTCGACTAAGCCGATAAATAGCTCCTTAGAGTTATTCAAGTCTAGTGGCATAGCTACACCATCTTTGGTGGGCATCCATTCTTCTGAGAAGTCCAAGTAATACTTACGTAAGTGCATATATTCTACGCCCCTAAATCTATTGATTGTAAGTCTTACTTGGAAATCGTCGGTGGCATGGATTATGCGAGAATAAATTTCCTCATCATCATCCATTGGCCCTTCCCTTGAGCGAGGCAGACAGTGGAACAACACTAGTTACACTACTGGGCCGAATTAATCTGAAGGAATCTGCATCCCAACAGAAAAGTAAAACAGTATCGTCTGTTTCTTTCGCTCTATTTGATTTTGTTTGAATGTACTCATTAGAGTAGTCAAGGGTGCATACATTATATTTTAACTTCTTCGACTCAAGGCTTCTGTAAGTTATTGTTGCGTCCCCGAATTCTCTTACTGTGGTAATTAATTCGTCTTTTGTCATATTTCTCTTGTCAGCAGGTTGGCATACTTGCAGACGCGAGCGCCAGCCCGTTTAAGGGCTGGCACCGATGAGTTAGGCGAATAGACCAGCAAAATAAACTGCGGCCTTACCAGTTAGCTTTGAGATAATGTCAGAGTCTACTTCCTTACCAGCGGCTTCGATAGCTGCGATAAGTTGAGCCTGAGCATCTTCCTTGCTAACTCGTGTTGAGGCGGTCTTAGTAGTCTTAGATTTTGCAGCACCCGCTGCAGCTTCTTTCTTAATGTAGACACCAGCTTTGCTAAGAATCATACGGACGCCGTTCGGACTTTCGCCAAGTTCATCAGCAATTTCCGATACAATGTCCATCGAGTTCTCAGGTGTAGGCTCGCGGTCTTCGTACATGCCGATCGCTTGAGCCTTCTTGTCGTCATCCCACGCCAAAATAATTCTCCTTTTTGAATAAATAATATCGACTATTTGTTCGTCGATTTCATAATTATATAAAAACAAAAGGCATAAGTCAAGATATATTTTGACCTATGCCTTCTTTGATTTAGTAACTGGCGAAGGTGCTGGGATTCGAACCCAGAACGACGGTTTTGGAGACCGTAATGATAGCCATTTCACTACACCGACGCATTAGTTATACAATTCCCTCGCATCCGATTCATTATCGAATACTTTGCACCCACAATACGTCATATTGTGTGGATTATAGTGCTCTTTAAAGTAGTTATTTCGTGAGGACCAATCTTCACAAGCTTCCGCTAGTGTGGTTCCCTTTCCATACCCAAGATGGCAGGCGGTGTAATCGCGACGGGGATCGCCTTCACACCAGATTTCCATTAGTTTTGGTTCAGTCATAACCTTCCTTTCAAATTAGATTAACAATCTAGCAAAAATCAGCACACATGTCAACAATAAAATTGACATAAGGCTAGTTTTAAGACACGGTTTTAGCTTTGGCTGCTTCTTTAATATTAATCTTTTTCTTATTAGATTGTGGCGTTATAGTGGTGAGTGCAATTATTAGCATACCATTAATAAATTCAGCTCCCTGAACTTCAACATTGTCTGCTAGTGTAAACTCTCGGGTAAACGGCTTATTAGAGATTCCCTTAAACACAAAAGTATCTTCCGCATCTTTAGATTCTACGTTCCCTGTAATAACTAACTTTGAGCCATCTATTTCAATCTGAACATCTTCTTTACTAAAGCCAGCTAGAGCTATCTCGATAGCGTACTTATTCTCATCGACTTTTTTAAGATTAAACGGTGGATAATTCTGTATTAGTCTGGCGGATTGATCCGCAATATTAGTTAGTTTATCTAGTACTTTGTCGTACCCAACAAAGAAACGTGCAAAATCATTATTCATCATATATCTCCTCCTTAAGCGAGATTATTTATTCACCCTTACGGCATGAATTGTTTTTCTTGAACTTCTACTTCAATCTGAAGTTCGGCTGTATTATTACCATCGTTCCAGTGTCTAATGACACCCGCCACGATGAAGGCGTTAGCAATCATATATGCGACTAGAATTATAGTGCGTATAATAGCTACTCTATCTGACTCTTTATTACATTCTGTAGCCTTTTGACCAAGTGCTTTACACCATAGACGCCACATATATTAGTTCTCCTTTCTTTTTGGATGCCCCTCTAGGACTCGAACCTAAATTGACGGATTCAAAGTCCGCTCTCTTACCATTAGAGGAAGGGGCAAGAGTTAGTATATAACTAGCTATTTATTGTTACTGGTGCCCCCACGACGACTCGAACGCCGGACCTGATGATTACAAATCAACTGCTCTACCAACTGAGCTATAAGGGCATAATAGTAATGAAAATAATGGTACTCCCGAAGGGACTCGAACCCCTAACCTAACCGTTATGAGCGGTCAGCTCTAACCATTGAGCTACAGGAGTACTAGGCTTCTTTGTTATCTAGCAAATATATGACCAAAACTATTGGCCAAAATAAGCTAAATAAGGTAACAGCTAGGATGAATGAAGGAGAGTACCTTTTGGCATCCTTTATTACCCAACCAAAAAATATAAGAATTGTAAGGGCGTACCCTAAAAGTGCATATTCAATCATAAATGTCCTGGCTCCCTGAGAAGGATTCGAACCTCCGACCAATTGATTAACAGTCAACTGCGCTACCGCTGCGCCATCAGGGAATATTAGAAATGGTGATCCCGACAGGATTCGAACCTGTGACCCCAAGCTTAGAAGGCTCGTGCTCTATCCAGCTGAGCTACGGGACCTAGTGTCTTACGAAATGGTCGGCCGCTGTAGTAGCAGCGAAACTATCTGGCTTAATTCTAGCCTGAATACCTAGTCCTCTAACCCACCCTAGTGCTTCACTAGTAACTACGTTACTTGCATGGCGAGGATCCGGGTTAACATCTAGATGAACCTCTAGACGTCGATTTCCTACTATATCTTCGATAGCGTAGAAAGCCTCAAGAGCGTATTGCACTTCCATAAGAAGTCGTGGACGCATCTGACCATAGTCTGGAACAGTTATCTGATTATGGAAAATCTTACATCCATGCTTTGAGTCCATGTGTAGAACTACTACTGTAGAGTACAGAGCCTTATTCTTTTTAGGGATACGTAAGGAGTCACAGCCAATGTAAATCGACGAGTGTTCACTAGACGCTAGAATTGCCTTACGCGCGTTCAACCACATATTTAAAATCATCCGTCTCAATAGATACGATAGAATCGAGCAAGAATGAACGCCAAGCGTTCTGCTCTAGATCCCATACAGTTACAACATCTTCTTTTGGTGGCATATTAGTAATACTACGAGCTATCTCAGGGAGATACTCAGAAATAGTAGTGCAATGCATCTCGCGCTTAGTCCCGTCCTTTTTGGTAAAGACTACAGTAACTAAATCTGTTTTTAGCAGGTTTCGAATAGCTTCGATGTTCATTGGGCTTTCCTTTCATTGAAAACATACTATAGCTAAGTTATACTATAATGTCAAGAACTTTTTTCAGATCCCTGTGTAATCTTCATTTCGAGAGAGAATTTATCATACTGCTTAAGGAACTCTAGCTGTCTGCACAGAGTTTCCTCTATATCAGTAGAGTATACGGGAAAACTGTAATAAGAAGTAATATTTCCATCCCGAAGAGGATAACTACTTGTGATAACTACTTTCATACTTCCTCCAAAACTGGTAGTCCTACTCGGATTCGAACCGAGACCGATCCCTAATCTGGGCTTCGGGATATAAATCCGACCGCTCTACCTTTAAGCTATAGGACTATGGTAAGGGCGGCGGGACTCGAACCCGCACGGATGAACCGAGAGATTTTAAGTCTCTTGCGTCTACCATTTCGCCACGCCCTCATTTGTTATTATCAATATAATGCAAAATAGATCGAAAGTCAAGACATTTTTTAAAAAGGCCTGTTTATAGCTTTTGTGAAATGATTCACGCTGTGTAACTTCCTGATGAATTAAATTTAAGAATAGTATTTGCACCACTTGTTGTGATTACTGGTGATCCGGTTGTAGTTCCCGTGTAGGATGATGTTGGTACTGAAATAATAACTACGCCAGAACCTCCTGCGCCACCAGCGTTAGTCGAACCACCTCCGGCATTAAATCCACCGCCACCGCCGCCGCCTCTGTTTGTAAACCCAGGTTGCCCAGCTACAAAGTTTGTGCCTGCTGATCCGCCTCCACCATCTCCACCATTTCCTGGTGAGCTAGTACCATAACTACTTCCACCACCACCACCGGCATATACTATAGATGAGCCGGTAATACTTGATGTTGAACCACTACCGCCATCACCTCCGGCAAAGTCAGAACCACCTTGTCCAGGATATAAGCTACCGCCGCCCCCGCCGCCACCGTAAACGCCACCGCTATCAGCATCGCTACCGGTTCCGCCATATGTACCTTCACCACTTATTCCACTGCCATTAGTACTGGCAACATAATTATATCCACCGCCACCGCCGCCGGAACCACCATTTTTTCCTGCAGCGCCGCCTCCATAGCCGCCGCCACCGCCGCCTGTTGTAGAGACGCCTAAAGCAGAAGATCCAGAGCCGTTATTACCAGCACTGTTGGTAACTAGAGCAGCTCCAGCACCGACGGTAACTGTGTACACTGTATTTCTATTTAATGTAGTAGAGCCAGACCTTAGACCGCCTGCTCCACCTCCGCCCCCTTGCCACGTACCACCGCCACCACCACCAGCAACAATTAAGTAAGATGCTGTATATGTAGCTGGTGCCGCGGACTTACCTCGAAGGTTATTCATAGAAATAGCCCCCGAGGCAACACCTGCCAACGAGCGCACAGCCGATTCATTTAGATTTATAGAAGCAGTAGCACTACGGCCCAGTTCTGTATTAACCTGAGACATGCTGATTGTGCTCGTTGGTAGTGCCATTTTATTATCCTAATTGAGCCTGGGCTTCCTGCATTAGTTTGCGTATAATAGGATCCGACGCTTTGTGCGGAAGCTCCTGTAGACCCGCTAGTATGATGTTTAATTCATTAATGTTTAGTTGAAGATTAACTGTAGGTACTTGCTGGTTATCTTCAAGCTTTGGGTCTAATTCTGGGTTATTCATAAATTCTCCTTTATGCGGTTAGTGGTGTAGTTTCTGATGGAGGAGCCCATGGCAGTGCTCCATCTGTTACTTCGGTGATTGGTGTGACAATAGCATCAATCTGCTTCTGAATCTGCTCCTCGATATGAGCCTTGTAGCCAGGATTTGCATTGACTACTGATTGAATCCAACCAATAACTTGCGCTTCAGTTAGATTTTCATAAGCAGTAAAATTAGCTGCATCTATTTGGTCTGGCTGAAATGGGGTGGCACCATTAAAAGTGCCACTATTACCGTTTTCGTCAGTGCCAGTGCATTCCCAGTAGGTCTGCACGATAATATCATTTAGTTCTGTGGAAGGATCATCCTGCTTTTTTATGGTATTAATTTTCCATGTGTATATCATTTTATTCTCCTAATAATTTATTAAGCTCTTTTTTAAGCTCAATGATTTGGAATTGTTGTTCTTTGATCGCCTCAACCAGAAGAGCAATAGTACCATTGTAGTCCACTGAGAGTACTTCCCCATAAGACATGGTATCGTTCTTCTGTACAGCTTCAGGCAATACTGGCTCTACATCCTGGGCAATTAGACCTGCATAACGAGTTGTTGTGTCTTCTTTATCAATACGTGTAAAGGTTACGCCGTTAAGTTGCATTACTTTCTGTATGGCATCGGAGATTGGTTCGAAGTTATCTTTTAACTTACGATCAGAATAAGCTGTGACGTTACCAGCAGCAGTAAAGTCGCCTCCCTGTGTAAATGTAAACAACACAGCATTGTATGGTGAGTTAACAATTTCAAACCCACCAGCACCGTTCAATCTCCAAAATTGCTGTGGATTTGTTGCCGAAGCATATGTGTTATAGATTGTCAGGAATCCATGAAAACCTGTACCTCCATAGGCATTGTAACCATTAATATTTAGGTATGAGGCACCGTTAGCAGTAGGACCAATATTTAAAGCATTGATGTATGATGTACCCGCGGCGTTTATGTAGTAGCCAGTATTATCCTGGTCATAAAATACAGGTGCCCTCATATCACTAGACGTAGACCTGATGGAGCCGGTCATATATAAGTTACCATTGTACGTACGATCGGACGTGTTTAGATACTCAACCCATCCACCGAACGATCCGTTTGTAACGTTACGCTGTTGTAGTCTGTTCGCATTATCTTCCCAGCCCCAAGCAATCTGCGTACCCCAATAATTACTTGCGTTTGAGTGACGCATACTTTCGTAGAACCACCATGTACCTGCTGGGCCACCTGAAGAAACATCTCCATGAAAATTGTAGGACTGAGCTGGTGTATTTTGGAAACCAGTATTCCAGTTAGTGTTTACGTCCTTTCCACCCAAATATGTGAATGTTTTGTTAAGGTTTGTGTCACCAGCGGGATTTACATAAAAACCAGTATTGTCGGTATCATAGAAAATAGGTGCTCTTGCAGAACCAGATACTGTAAGTATTCCACTGCTGTCAATAGACATTCTTTGTACATTTTGAGTACGGAAGAAGATAGTGTTTTCTGACTGTAGATAAAGACTTGGGTTAACGTATATTCCTGTAAGATTGTAAGCGGCACCAAGACGTAAAAGACCACCAGCCCCTTCAGCATTGTTTACGTATAAACCAGAGTCATCGCTGTAAACTGTGACACGGTTGCTAGAACCTGTTAGGAAGTTAATTCCGCCAGTACCATTAAAGAATCTGGCTGTATCATCACTATCACGGAAGATTGGGGCGTCAACACGGGTTGCTGCATAGCCAGAAGCAAAGATAATATCTCTTCTATTATTTGTAATATCACTTTGGCCAGCAAATACAAAGTTACCAGCGCCGTTCATATAGATACGAGCGGCTCCACGGTTTGACCAGTGGAAGTTAATACCTGGCGCCTCAGTTGCTGCACCAGTAGCTGCACCAGCATAAGAGTACTCACGGACTTCTAAACCACCAAACACATCGTTAGATGTTCCATCTCTTGCTATGTATAGATTTCCAAGAAGATTGGTTGTTCCCAGGGGGTTCATGTAATAAGCTGTGTTATCAACATCATAAAATATTGTTGCACGTGCATCGCTAGTAGATGTAATACCACCATTACTTGCTGTGAATCTACCATCAGTTCCAAAACCAAAGTATTTGTGGTTTGGACTCGCCCCTGTACGAATATTTAATACGTTTGTAGTACCTTCATAGACATAAACTTCATTTCCGCCTAAAAGAAAATTGGAAAACCTTGAGGTGCTACTTGGATCACTATAATAAGAGGTATTGTTGCTGTCGTAGAAAATGGGTGCGCGGAAATCCGCTCTTGCGCTAAAGCTACCACTACGGCAATCAAGCCAAGCAGCATTTTCGCCAATTGGAACAGTTTGTCCTGAAATGCTTGGGCCAAACCCAATCCCAAACCACGATTGAAGCTGTAGGTTGGATGTAGTGCTGCTCGCACCATCCCCGCTAGTTCCACGAATGAAGGTGCTCCCCGTGCCCGAGAAATTAATACCTCCGCCAGATGTTGTAGCATTAGCTGGGACAGTAAGTACGCCTGTAAGAGTTCCACCAGAGAGAGGTAGCTTTGTAGCGTCTCCTGTTGTATCACTCCACGGCACGTTCACAACCATTTGGTCAGCAGCATTTAATTGAACGCCGTAAGTACGTGATGCTGTGGTAGTAACAGCGTTTGCTGCTACAGTTTGAACAGTGGCATCAAATACTTCCACGCCACCTAATGCTGAGGCGGTTGCTTTTGGCAGAACGTAGTTATTAGCACTAGCAGCTATGCCATCTAATTTGGTTTTATCGGCAGCACTCATAGAGCCGGCTGCTGATGTTGTAGCTGCACTTATAGAGATAGCCGGAGTAGCTCCACCGCTTGAAACTATAGGGGCTGTTCCAGAAACCCCAGTTACAACTGTTTTCCATGCTGTAAAGTTTGCGGAATCTGTTTTGTTTCTAAACTGCATTAACCCACCATAGGTAAATGTCATTTGAAGCGGGCCTAGAGAACCCCCTGCATTAAATACTAGTAATGCCTGACTATCTAAAGCGTTAGTCTGAGTATAAAAACCATTCAAAATAGCAGTATCTACATTAGCCTGGGCTACAGTACCTCTATTAACCATGTAATTACTGAAATCGGATAAACTACCGGCACTGCCGCTTGTATTTTGATTGAGTGTAGGTATATCAGCAGCAACTATCGCACGGAAGGTTGGTGTGCCTGCTGCCCCGTTTGGAGCAGATAAAAAAGTATTTGCTGTTTGTGATGCAAAATTTGATGCAGTTACTGAAAGTGTTCCACCTAGTGTTAAATTACCACTTCCAGTAACAGTTCCTGACAGAGTAAGTCCGCTGACGGTACCAGTTCCACCAACCGACGTTACAGTGCCAAGATTTGATGTATAACCACTTGGGTTGGTCGCATTATATGGAGTGAATCCAAGACCAGTTGTTACTTGCGAAGAAGTTATTGTACCAGAGTAAACCCCAGTAATTGTAGCTGCTGTTCCTGTAGTATTCTGGTTAAGTGTAGGTATATCAGCAGCGACTATCGCACGAAATGTAGGAAGACCTGTCGCACCATTTGGAGCCGCATAAACATAGTTAGCTGTTTGCGGACTAGTAGCAGGGCTAGTAGACTCCCAAGAGGATGTTGTAGTATTATAAGTCCAGGTTCTACTTCCTGATGTAAAAGTCTGTCCATTAGTTGGACTAGACGGAAAATCTAATGCCATATAGTATCCTAAGGACTGCCTTGGCTGAGCAATCGCACAAGCAAATTATGCTTACGGTTGTTGTAAGTCCCAGTTAAGTGAGTCCTCGTTCCATGAATATAGGTTTCCGTCATTTGGATATTCGACAAGAGATTCCCATAAACAAGTTGTTTCGTTTAATTCCCATGATTGGAATGGTTGTGGTGGGATAAACGCATCGCGCTCTGCATCGTATGTATACCCAACACCTGCGTAGTTTTTACGCAGCGGACGTCCTTCTGGATGCTGACCGCCATAAGTGTTGTATGATGTTTGCACCCAAAGTGCTGGGTCGCCGAACATACCAGTGTCGATAACGTCTTGCTCGATAACAAGTACTTCTGTGACGATGCCGTCAATAACTTTTGCAAAATGTGCCATGATGTTTCCTTAAAATGTAATAGTGCCAGATGAGTTGAATTGGTAAATTGTGTTCCCACCTGATGTTGTAATTGTTGGTGAGCCTGTGGTTGAACCCGCGGCGAAAGGCGAACTTATGATAACTACACCAGAGCCACCAGAACCGCCAGTGCCTGTCTGTGCCTGTCCGCCACCACCGCTGCCTGTATTGGCTGTGCCTGATACAGCAGCGCTTCCTGAACCGCCACCAGCACCGCCGCCGCCATCACCACCAGCCTTGGGAGCCCCAAAAATATTTCCGCCGCCACCGCCACCAGCGCGTGTTACAGATGTACCTGTAATTGATGATGCGAGGCCATTTCCTCCACGGGTTGGTGTATATTGCGCTCCGTTTGGCCCAGCTTCACCTGCGCCTCCACCACCTGCACACCCATAACCGTCACCGCTATTGCCGCCATTATTACCTTGTCCAGCAGTACCTGAGCCACCAGCAGAAGGCCCATAGCCACCACCGCCACCGCCAGAGCCGCCAGAGCTTCCAGTAACGCCGCCGCCTCCATCACCGCCGCCGCGACCACCACCTATTGCAGTAGAAATTGCACCCAAGGATGAATTAGCGCCATTGACGTTCACGCTCCCACCAGCACCTACAGTTACCGCAATGGTTCCTCCGGTAAATGTTTGAGAACCAGTTACATACCCGCCAGCGCCGCCACCACCGCCATTCGATGAGTTACCACCACCGCCGCCACCAATAACAAGATACTGAAGAGGTATAATGTTAAGCATTGTGCCGAATGTTGCTTTCCAAGCATTAGTTCCAGTTTTAATAAGCTGAACCGCCATGCCGGAAGCTATCTGTGGATTACCAAGAGTAAAAATAGCACCGTTATTATAGACAGACACTCCTGTAACAGAAAGCGAAATATCAGTAGTACCATCGTTCACAATCGTAACCAGCGTCCCGATTGGGAAGGCCACCGACGCGTTTGTCGGGATTGTAATGGTCTGTGCGCCGGTATTACTGGAGTAAATATGCTTACCAGCGTCACCCAAAACGAGAGTGTAGTTGCCGTTTTGGACGTTCTGTGGGTATGCCACTCCGCCAGATGTAACGCCTACAGGTGTCGCATAGGCATCGACCCATTGACTAGATGTACCATCATTATAGTAAATTTTTAGAACACCAACAGTGCTGTTCCACCATAGTGAGCCATTACCTGGGGATGATGGGGCTGTATCAGATACACTAATGCTTGCCCCACCAGCACCTATTTCTACGATTGATTCTGTACCACTAACGTTTTTCTTTAAGTATAACTTACCATCAGTCGTATTAATAGCCAGCTCACCAAGGGCTAGCTGCGCGGTGGTCGGCACCGCATTTGCAGTAGCCGACCTTCTTAATTGAATTGTATTTGGCATATGCCTCCCTCCAGTGCTTATATAAGCGGGGCTTTAATTATTAGAATGTTCCGCCGTCAATTGTGCTGACCCATGATGGAACACCAGCACTGGTCATTTGTAAAAATGAATCTAATGACGCTGGCTTAGTAAGCTTGGTCAAAGTATTGGTACCATTAGCATAAAGGATGTCACCGGCTGCATATGTTGTCTGTCCTGTACCACCATAAATTGCGCCAATAGCTGTAGCGTTCCAGGTACCGGTACCTACTGTACCAAGTGTAGTGATCGAAGTTTGACCCACATAGGTAGAGGCAATGTCAACCGCATCGGCTGCAACTGTAATGCGGTTAGCAGTACCTACAACGTCGATTGTATTGCCTGTCTTAGTTAGACCATTACCTGCGGTAATTTGTCCAGCTCCGGAGAACTGTGTAATTGTAATTGGAGTTGTACCAAGTGTACCACCCTGCTCTACTGTGAATAGAAAACCGTTATCAGCATTTGTGGAGCCTTTTTCAACGAATACAAACGCAGCAGGTAGTTCAGACCATAAACTGGCATCATCTGAGCGAGTAAGTACCCAGTTTGTAGATCCGGAACCAATGTTGGTTACTACGAAAATACCATTTTGTGCAGGAGTAGTCTGATCTTTAACAAGTACGCGATCATTCGCCGCTAGTGTGACACCATCAATAGCTAGTGCGGCTTGAGTCCCACTATTAGTTAGTGTTTGTGTAGTAGCTGTTACTGTTAAGTTAGCAGTTGTTGCTACTACAGTGCTTGCTTTAGGATCGAGTCCTTGAATAGCAAGATCCACGTAGTTCTTAGTAGCTGCATCTTGTGCAGCGGTAGGATCAGCAAGACCTGTGATCTTTTGTGAGTTGAAAGCAACAGAAGCTGTAGGAGCTGCCATTTGGTCTAGACGTGATGTTCTTACCTGAGTATCAAAATCACTAATCTTTGCAGCAGTAAGTGTAGGTATATCTGAAGCAGCCAGTGAGCTGCTAGCAATTACACGTCCTTTAGCATCAACCTGTACTTTAGTATATGTACCCGCAGTAACACCAGAGTTTGCTAGTGTTAGTGTAATTGCGGTAGTACCACTACCAGAAGCGTCCCCAGAAATAGAAATTGACTGGTTGCCAGTTAGATACGTACTTGTATCAATAGCATAAGTATCAGTACCTGTACGTCTAATGAAACCAGCGGTAGCTGTATTCATGAATGTGGCTAGGGCTGTGAGTGCCGGACCTACACTAATACTATATGTTGTATTAGTTGCTGTATTTGCACTATATCCAGTACCAGTACCAACTGTAACTGTTGTATTACTTGCGCCTGCAGCACCTATTGAAAATGTAAGAGTACCGTTGTTTACTGTAGGTAGATCACTTGTTAAAGCTACTGTACCAGTACTTGCAGGCAATGTTAGAGTAGTTGTACCTGCAACAGCACTTGCTACTACTTTGGTCGTTCCACTTGTGGAACCAGCAAAGATAGCGCCATTTGTTGAGCCAGCAGCGTTGAGAGTTACACCTCCAGTTAATGTAACTGCGGTAGCAGTAGATGCTCCACGACCAGTTACTGTAGCTAATGTATCACTCTCTGCTGTTAAGTATGTACTATTATCTAGTACATAAGTGTCGACACCGCTTCTCTTTAGGAATCCTGTACCTGTTAGTCCAGAAATTGAAGTAAGGTCGGCATCTAGTGCCTGAACTTCGCTAGATTTAGCGAATACTTCATAACTGTTTGATCCTGTACCTACTGCGATACGATTTTCGTCTGTAATTAGGTACGGTTCGCCAAGATTTAATGTATTACCTGTGACAGCAGCATTAAGTTGAGCTCTAGTACCTCTTTTAATCTTTAAAAGATTTGCCATTTATTTATTCTCAGAATGTGCCGAAGTCTACATTCGCTACAGCTAATTCCATGAAGCTGTTGTTGATATCTTTTTGAATTGTTATACTACTGTTAGTTCTAAGTACCCCATTTGTTCCAGTAGTGCCTCCTAAATATCCTGGGGTACCATTTGCAACAACGGCTACTTTTTCGTCTTTTAGTTCTTCTGTTTTTGCAAACGACGAATAGCCGCTGGTACTAGTACCAACGGCCAATCTGTTTTCGTCTGTGATTAAGTAAGGCTCACCGTCTCTTAGCTGACCTGCTGCCTTAGCAGCCTCAATTTGAGCTCGCGTACCTCGTTTTATTTGTATAGTTTGTACCATGTCCAACTATAACGTACCGAAGAGTACGTGCTTGCCGCTAATGCAGCCTAGCTCTTAGATGTGGTGCTGGCTACTATAATATGGAGCCAAAATGCGCTCAACCAATTCCAGAATGTAAGCTGGATAGTTGTGCCAAATAGCTGGTTAACCGCTAAAATAGATAGCCAAGGGCCTAGAACGAATACTCCTACAATCAGTAGGATAACTCCGCCAATGCCAAGAGCTGTGAAAGTTTTTTCTAACATGTAATGTTACTCCAAAAAGGATGTGAAGTCAAGTTATTTTTCTACGAGGCTAGGATAAAGTCGCCTGTACGGTCTAGAAATTTGTAGTCTATTTTTGTGGGCAGAAACTCTTGAATTGCAGCAAAAATAGTATTTTTATCAAACTCGGCACAAGAGTACACATCAAGTTGCATCAGGCCAGGACTTTCTTCGTCCCAGACGTGCAGAACTATATGACTAGTCTCAATGACTGTCGCTACGGTTAATCCACGATTACCCTCCATATCAGAATACGTAGCATATGGGCCCATTAGAATTTTCATTCCAATAGCTTCTACTAGGTTCTTCTTCCAGATAGTAATATAAGTTGGGTCAGTTGGTGGGGCAGCTAATTCTGCCCTCACTACAAGGTGATGATGTACAAGCAATTTATTTTCCTTCAAGCCACTTTTTAAAGTAGGGTCTATATGGACGATATACGTCCACTCCATATTGTTTAAGGTGATCTAGTGATCCTAGATCGTACGCATAGGCACCGTCGTAGTAGCCACCATATCCATCAATCTGAGGAAAATAAGGTGAAACTTCTTCAATCGGCTCAACAACGTAAACTTGGTAGTAATTAGCGATGTGCTTTTCACTTACCGTATGCTTACGTTCTAACACGATGGCCATACAATGCCTACGAGCATGCCAAACAACTTGGCCTAGCTCGAATTCTTCTCGTGCACAGGGTTCCGGAATAATTCCAGGCTGCCAATAGTTGGCACCTACAACTTTCTGTGGAACGCCTACCGACTCAATAACTTCCTTCACAAAGCCCGTAGAACGGAATATACGCTTTGAAATGTCTGCTATTGCGTCTCCATCGAGATAGCCCTCAATAATGGCCTGAATCTCAAATGGGGTTGCAGCTTTGCCACGATTTGCAGCGCGACGACGCTGCTGCTCATCTTGGTCTTGCTTAAACTGTTCGATAATCTTGGTAAGACGTGTAGTATTATATGAGATATTAAGAATATCACAAGCGTCTTTCTTAGAGATAGGCTTCTGAGCTTCTAGAAGTTCGATAACCCTCTTAATAGTGGTTTCAGTAAGGTTTTCGCCTTCCTTAACCTTTACTTTACTACGGATTGCCATGATTATCTCCCTGAAAAATGAATTGCTATTATACTAACAAAGACTCGTAATGTCAAGTTAAATTTTGAAGATCCTAAGCACTTCCTCATCTAGATCGTAGTCAAGCATATCACCCTCTTCCCAATCGAGCCTTCTAAGCATGCTCTCTGGTATAACAATAAAGTATTCATCGAGGTCTTCGTTATATTCTAGTTCCATATTCATTCCACTGTTCCTTGACAGGCCTCAACAACATTTGGAAAATGTTGTTGAATAATGTTCCAGCACTGTTCTGCAACAATGCGATGTTCCTTTTGAGTGGCTTTATCCATACGAAGCTGGCAATAATGAATCCAGCTACGAAGAGTTCCCGCCATAATCATGGTTGATTCTGTACAGCCTTCTGGAAGCACAGAACGTGCTTGTTCCTTGGCAATACCATTACGAACTGCCCACTCATATGCTTCCGAAGCAGTTTGAATGGCATAGTGTTGCATCATGTTCCACTCTTCGACCAACCTTGCGTCATCTACTTCGACGGAGTTCTGTCTATTCTTCCGATCTTGTAAGCGAGCTTCCCTTGTAACAAAGCCAAGATCTCTTGTTGGATCAGCATAACGTTGGCTATATTCTTGGAAGGCGAAGCTTCTGTGTCGTAAGATTTGGCGAGCAATATCTCTAGTTGTTTTAATTTCCATGCTGACATGGACCATCTCCAGTGGCGACCAGTGCTGATTCTTAATTAGATAACTAACCAATTTATTAGCTGTCGCCATATTATTTTGATTCGAGGGATTAGATACTCTAGCTCCCCAAGCTACTAGTTCTTCGGCTGTGTTACAGTCTGTATAGGCACTGGGCTTAGAGATAGAGATTAGGTTTACTTCACTCATTGAATCTCTTCCAGTGCCTCTAGTTTATCCTTGTACTCGGCAATATGTGCTAGCTCAAGTTCAATAGCGGCCATAAAATCAGTATGATCATGAATAGCCATTGGATTGTCCATCATAATGTGGACGTTCATTGCGTGCTTATCAATATGGGCCTGGAAATGCTTCTTAAGCACTCTTTTAATCTTATCTTTCATTCGACTCTCCATGATGTTGTGTTTAATTTAATATTTGTAGGCCAGTCGCCTTCGGTATAAGATTTATCATGAAATCTTAACTCGTTTGTGGGCATGATACAAAGTCTGCCATTGTCTAGTTCTATGAACATGAACTCTTTCGACTGGGATGGGTCCATAGTGTATCCGTCATTCATAGGAACGGCAGTAAACAAATACATGCCAAACTCGCCGCTCCTACGTATCTCAGCTGTTTGATTATTCAAATAGTCATACTTTATTACTGAGAATTGATCGCCGTAGCAGTCCCAAACCTGAGAATCTTCAAGAGACCATAGAGGTTTCGGTTCCGGAGAGAATGCTAGAGCGTGAGGAGGAACACCCCTCCACACAGCACCGCACTCTAGCATTACATGACAGCCCCAAGAGTGTCCAGGTTTTGAATGTAAAGCGAACCAAATGCAGGGTTCAAAGGTATATGGCTCTACATCCTTGCGAATGAATGATGAGTCTACCCAACAGTATATATGATGTGGGATATTCCCAGAGCCAGTATATAACATTATTCTTTAATACTCCCTACTATAGCTAATATAAAAATGGTAATTAACCATATCTGCCAAGGTATCTGTGCTAATATAGCTATCATAACCAAAATGAGAATTATTGATAAAACTAAATCCATTATCGTCCTGAGATTCTTCCAGCCTGTGCAGCTACCATGTCGTCATCCCACCAGTCTGGTTTACCACGTACTTTCCATGAAGCAAACGGACCTTTGTCTAGCATATAGAACTTGCGATAAGAAGCGACAGCATCGTCACTCTTAAGCTGATCTGGCATTGCAAGAGTTGGAGTAGACCACCCTACATTGGGTAGTCTAGTAGGCTCTGGCATACGATTGGCCTCTGCACAGGATGCGTGAGATTTATTACCACGCCACATCGTCTCCTCATTGAGAGCATTGATGTAGTTGATAATCCAGTAGTGATGCTCTAGGCTACTACGTGCCCAAATAGCGCTGGGATGATTGATGTGAGTAGGCAGGTATCGAGTGAATACACGCTGGTCAATAGCCGGTTCATTACGCTTATGTTCATTAATAACTCCTAGTTCTTCGCTTGTTAGTTTACGTGGAATGAAGCCTAGATACTTATCGACCCACAGTGTAGTAGTCATAAGCTGCGCTGCTTCCAGCTGCATCTTACCTACGTGCTTGTCGATATGATACTCGGCACATTTGTTTAAATCATGGTCAAGATAAAATAAATTCATAGTAAGCCTTTATAGCAAAGAACAGTAGTAAAGTCAAGACAGATTATTAATCTTCTTAACCCAGTCTTCCATAAGCTTAGCGTACCCGCCAATGTCATGGTAGTTATCATCATACATAGGATCACCATTAATAGCACGAGCGAACTTATCCGCTAGTGTGGTGAATCCTTGCTTTACTACTGGAGGGAGTCGTTCCCACTTCTCAGGATAGATACGAAAGGCATCCTGAATAGCTTGAGCAATAGTGGCGTGCTCCTCAAAAGAGCCATAACGAGCGCCACGTTCTGCTAGTGTAGTTTCTATTGACATTTGAGTTCCTTCTTGTCATTTACAGCATCTTTTACGCAAACATATAGATCTATGATCTTATTTAGTTGGAAAGATACTGCATTATATCGTTTACTTGTATCTACATTAGCCTGTACAAGTCCGCCCATAGTTGGATCTGTAATAGGAGGTAGAGGCTCTGCTTTTTGTGCGAGATTTCCTGGAAGAGGAGGAATTTGCACCGCTGGGGCTAGTCCTGTCTCCTTACCTGCACAAGCGGTAGTAAGAAGTGCCAAAGCTAATATTAGTTTTTTCATTGTCCTAACCCTCTGATTGCATTAAGTTCTTTTAGAACATCTGCATCTGTTTTACACTCTTTATATATAGGCTTTTCTTGAATAATAGTTCTGATACTATTTTCATGAATAACTTCTTTTTGTACTCTAGCCTGATCTTGCTTTCTAGCAAGCTCACCGTAGTTAACTGCTTGGGTCGCTATAGAATCTGTGAGTTTTTTGTTCTTCTCACCTTCTTCTTCTATTTTCTTTTCCCACTTAGTGCGTTCTTCTGTAACGCCTTTGTTATAATAAACATTGGATACTACAAAGAACTCTACTATAATTATAACTACCGGAAGTACTATCTTCCAATGTTTAATAGCTAGTTCTAGTAACTTTTTACCGAATCCTAGCATCCTTAATGCGAAGAATAGCATATTTCTGCTCTGTGATTCTTACGAATCAGCCAGACAAATGCAAATAGGGGGCTGTTAAGCCCCCTAGTAGCAGTCATCACATTTAGGAGATCCAAATATACGCCTAGTAGAAGGCATTGAACATCCTGAACAAGTATTAGCAGACATTTCTTTAGCAAACATAGAGAAAGCATCTGTTATCTTGCTTCCACCTCTATACATAATAGCTAAAGTTCCGTGTCGTACTGAACATTGAACATCTTCAATTGCTACCCCATTATTAAAGTTAACATCATTTTCTACCATAGTTATAAAGGTATTGATGATATGATCCCAAGCTAGGGGTACTTCCTCAGATACGGAGTAGTTCATTGAGGTATTTCTCCTTGTCACTAGATTTGAAATAAGCGCTTTCTTCCGCGAATGTCATCTTCCTGTGCTGTGGAGTACCTTCTTTATCTTTCCAACAAACATGCGTGATGCCGTCGAAAGGTATAGTCCATGGATTACTCATTTTATCTCCCTATGAAAAATGGCCCGTTCTGTTCCAAGGTGGAGCCGTACCCGTGTAGATTATGCCGCTAGGCGGATATCTGCAAAGCTATCGTTATCGTTAGCATTTAGTTTAGTGGCACTTTGCCAGTCAATAGTCTCGGCGTTCCTATTACACGTCAATCGAACCCAGGTCGGCCCCATCAAAGACACACCAAGGGACTCGAACCCTATCTACTGGCATACGATCCAGTTAGTACCATACTCTGTCGATCAAACAGTGGTGTGTCTATGGTGGAGCCGCGGAGAATCGAACTCCGGTCTTGTCCGCTTTTATTGTCGGCTGTCAGCGACTATGTATCTGATATAACAAAAGTTACACCAAAAGTCAAGAATTATTTTCTGCGCGTTCCTGCTTAGCACGTAGATGCTGAGCTGGGCTCATTCCGTAGTCCATGTGATTCTTCGAGATATTAGCTAGAATGAGCTTTTGCCCTGTCGAGCGATACCAAAGATCACGTTGCTTTCTTTTTCTTTCCATTTTTTGCGTGTGCGTTTCCTGCATCTATAATCTCCATTAGGGTTCTACCACATCCAAGGCAGACCAAATTATCTTGGTCTAGCTTGCACTTCTTTTGACATTTCTTCTCAGTCATGTTATGCACTATACACACTTTGAGCCTTGATGTCAAGAAATAAATTAAGCAACCCAAAACAAATCTTTCCTAGTTTGGGCCAAAATATGTCTTGACTTTCGAGCTAAAATCACATATATTACATGAATGCAGTACAAGAAGAGACCTTGGACGGACGAGGAGCGTTACGTTTTGAAAAAGTATTATAAGCTCAAGCCGATGAAGGAACTTCTTGAACTGCTACCAGGCCGAACAGAAAAGGCCATACATAATCAGGTATCATATTTAAGAAAAAGGAAATGGACTTTTGGGTAAAAAGAGAAAAAGGTCAAAGCAGGTCTCTAAGGGCGAACGTCGTAATGTTTCGACAGCACATTCGTTTGACACTTGGGGAGTTATAGACCGAGCTATATTCAAAGTCAAGGCCCTTGCTGCCGGAAAACGGGTTTGCTTTTCAATCCCTAATCCCGACAAAACTAACACTAAAGCAAGGTTTATTAGGGTCTGTCATAATGGACGATAATGTGGTCAAGCTATTTGGGAATAATCCCACTGTAGCCATAGTGGATGAAATCGACCCTGTACTAGAATTTGTACAGGAACAGTTAATTCCATGGGCCATAGATAACGGATTGGATATTGATTCCATGAAGTTTAAACTAAATGGAGCAACTATTATGACATGCTTACAAGGAATGTTACTGGATGACATTTGAGAAGTTACATGAGGATGCAATTATTCCTCAATACCAAACAATCGGATCGGCTGGTCTAGATCTTCATAGT
>Ga0222712_10000208_pt1 | contig 84826 bp, 80 predicted proteins | sample C33_657DmetaG_FD_165043 | JGI IMG/M metagenome (GOLD analysis project Ga0222712, IMG submission 165043) | Estuarine water microbial communities from San Francisco Bay, California, United States - C33_657D | ecosystem: Environmental > Aquatic > Marine > Unclassified | place: USA: California... | reverse complement strand
TCGGTCTTCAATGTGGACATCGCCCTGAGCAACCAGGGCTATGCCAATCGTTCCGTGGAAGTGGCCGTGCTCGAAGGCGAGACGGTCGTGAGCACCCAGCAGGTGGTGCTGGGCGACGACAATTCCACGCGGCGCGTCAGCATCGAGCTGGAGCCGGAGCGGCGCGAAGCCATCGTCTACACCCTGCAGGTGGCGGAGCAGGAAGGCGAGATCGTGCTGCAGAACAATCGTTACAGCTTTCTCGTCGACAACTCCGAACGCCCGGCGCTGGACGTGCTCTACGTCGACGGCCACCCCCGCAACGAATACAAGTTCATCCGCCGCGCCGTGGAGGGCGACACCTCCCTGCGCCTGGCCACGTACCTGCAGACGGGCCCCGGCAAGTTCTACCGCCAGGGCATCGAGTCGGCGCTGGAGCTGTCCGCCGGTTTCCCCTCGTCGCGCGAGGAACTCTATCAGTACGAGGCGGTGATCCTGGGCGATATCGACCGTGACTTCCTCACCGATGAGCAATTGGAAATGCTGCAGGATTTCGTGGCCGAGCGCGGCGGCGGCCTGCTCGTGGCCGGCGTGCTGCAGGACGAGTTCGTCGACACCGTGCTGGCCGACATCCTGCCTGTGACCCTGGTGCCGTCCACTGTGCTGCCGCAGAACCTGCAGGGCGGCATCACGCGCGGCACGCATCTGACAGGCGAGGTCTTCACGCCGACACTCACCACGGCGGGCGAATTCTCTGAACTGCTGCGCCTGCACAGTGACGACGCCGAGAACCGTCGCCTGTGGGCTGCCATGCCCGATCTGCAGGGTGCCTATGTCACCGGCCGCGCCAAGCCCGGCGCCACCGTGCTGATGGAGCACAATGCGCTGCAGTTCCAGAATCAGGCGCTGCCGATCATTGCAATGCAGCGTTATGGCAGTGGGCGCAGCATGTCCATCACCAGTGCCAGCACCTGGCGCTGGCAGATGATGATGCCGGCCGAGGACCAGTCCCATGAGCGCCTCTGGCGTCAGCTGTTGCGCTGGCTTTCGGTGTCGGCGCTCGACCGCGTCACCATCGAGTTCGACCGCGAGTTCTATCACGTGGGCGACCGCGTCGAGGTCACCGCCACCGTGCGGGACATCAATTACCAGCCCGACAACAATGCTTCCGTGTGGGTGCATCTGACCGGCCCGCAGGGCGAGCTGCTGGACGCTGCCATGGAGTGGGACATCGACCGTGACGGTGTCTACCGCACCAGCTTCGAGGTGCAGAACGAGGGCGTGTTCAATCTGCTGGTGGATGTGCCCAGCGCCGCCGGCGAGGCGGATCGCAGCGACACGGAGCGCATGAGTGCCTTCGTCGTCACGCCCTCCCTGCGCGAATTCACCTCGGCCGGTCGCGACACCGCCCTGCTGGAGCGCATCGCCCAGGTCAGCGCCGGGCGTTACTACGACCTGGAGCAGTCCTCCTCGCTGGTGAACGACATCACCTACACGCCCAATGCCTACTCCGTGGAAGTGCAGGAAGACCTGTGGGACACCCCGGCCCTGCTGTTCCTCCTGATCCTGCTGCTGTGCGCCGACTGGGTCGCGCGCCGATTCAAGGGCTTGTCATGATGCATGCGATGCGCACTACGACTCGGTTGACCGCGGCGGCGCGTCTGGCGCTCACGCTGGGTCTCAGTCTGCCTGCCACGCTGCTCGCCCAGGGCGCCGACCAGGAGGACGTCTGGTTCCGCGGCGGTCCCGAAGCGGCCCGCCATGCGCTCATCATCACGGGCGCTGCGGCCTCGGATGATATCCGCGCCCGCTTCTCGCAGTGGTCCAATTCGCTGCATGACGTGCTGGCACGCGACTACGGTTACAGCGCCGACACCATCACGCTGCTGCTGGATGACGGCACCACCGCCGGCGCGAACCCGCGTGTGGACGGCAGCTCGCGGCGCGAGGACATCGAGTCGGCCGTGAACCGGCTGCAGCAGACCCTGCAGGCCGCAGATCAGCTCACCGTCTTCATGATCGGTCACGGCTCCTCCACTGATGCCGCGGCCAAGTTCAACATCGTCGGGCCCGACATCACCGGGGCCGAGTTCGCCACGCTGCTCGCGGCGTTCCGACAGCAGGATCTCGTGGTCATCAACACCACCAGCGGCAGCTTCGAGTTCTCGGCGGCACTGGCCGCGCCGGGGCGCGTCATCCTCTCGGCCACGCGCACTCGCGCCGAGCGATACGACCCGATGTTTGCCCGCTATCTGATCGAGGCGCTCGATGCCCGTGCCGGCGATCGCGACAAGAACGGCCGCGTCTCGGTGCTGGAAGCCTGGACGTTCGCCAGTCAGAGCGTGCAGGGCTGGTATTCCGAGCAGGGCCGGCTGCCGACGGAGCGTTCGGTGATCGATGACAACGGCGACGGCAATTTCAGTCTGGAACCCTCGGCCAGCGCCGGCGATGGCAGCCTCGCCGAGATCGCCTATTTCGACAATCACAGCGCCGGGCCGCAGAAGAGCTCGCCCGAGGCGCGCACCCTGCTGGCCGAGATGCAGGAACTGGAACGCGCGGTGTTCCTGCTGCGCGGCCAGAAGGCCAATTATCTCGAAGAGGACTACTGGACCCGGATGGAAACACTGTTGATCGATCTGGCAAGAAAGACAGGACGGTACAATGAACTCCCCTGAGCGCTCTGCACTGCGTTTTGCCCTTCGCCCCCTGAGCCTGTGCCTGCTGCTGCAGGCGTCCCTGCTGGCGCAGCCGGCCTCGGCCCAGGAACCCATCGTCCAGATGCCGCCGGCGCTCGAACGGGCCCAGGAACTGCTGCAATCCGGCTCCTATCTCGCGGCCATCGAGCTGTTCCAGCGCGTCGACAGCGTCGACGAGGAAGCCGGCCTGCTGGGCCTGAGCAAGGCGCTGGCCCTGACGGGCGAGTACGAGCGCGCCATCGAGACCCTGGAAGACGCCATCTCCGATTACGCCGCCTCGGCGCGGCTGGCCACGCAACTGGCGGAGCTCAAGCGGGCCACCGGCCAGTCTTCCGAGGCGCTGCAGATTCTGGACGAGATTGTGACAGGCAACACCACGCCGCCCGTGCGCGCCCTGGTGCAGTACGGCAGCCTTCTGCAGTACAACGGTCGGCGCGACGAGGCGCGGGTGCAGCTGGAGGCGGCGATCGGCCGCTATGACGCCGGCATGGTGTTCGATGCCGAGGAGATTGCCATGGTGGCGCAGGCCAGCTGGCTGCTCGATCGTTTCCACGATGCCAACAGTCTGTTCAGCGAAGCGGTGCGGCTGGACCCGCAGAACCTCGAGGCCCAGGTGCTATGGGGCGACCTGTTCATGGAAAAGTTCAACGTCGTCGACGCCGAGCAGTCCTACAACGCCGCGCTCGAGATCAACCGTCGCTACACCCCCGCGCTGGTGGGGCAGGCGAAGATCAGTGGCGGCGAGCGCTCCCTGGCCTTCGCCCTCGACGTCAACCCGAACGATGTCGCCGCGCTGGAGACCATGGCCACGCTGCTGGTCATGAACGACCGCGCCGAGGAAGCCGTGGAGTATGTGGAACGCGCGCTGGAAGTGAACCCGGAATCGCTCAAGTCCCTGAGCATCCTGGCCGCGCAGGCCGCCCTGCACGAGCGTTTCGACGAGTACGCCGAGCTGGAGGCCCGCGTGAATGCCTTCAGCCCGGGCAATGCGCGTTTCTATGGCGATCTGGCCGATGCCTTCGGCAATGCCTACCGTTTCACCGAGGCCGTGGGTTTTGCCCGGCAGGCCGTGGCCGCTGACCCGAACTACTGGCAGGGGCACACCCTGCTGGGCACCAATCTCATCCGTCTGGGCGAGGAAGAGGAGGGCCGCGTGGCGCTGGAGCTGGCCTTCGACAATGACCCCTTCAACGTGATGACCTCCAACATGCTCAAGGTGTTCGACACGCTGGAGGAGTACGCCACGCTGCGCACAGAGCATTTCGAGGTGCGCATGAGCCAGCGCGACGCCCGCGTGCTGTGGCCCTACATGGCCCCGCTGCTGGAAGAGAGCTGGACCACGCTGACCGCGAAGTATGGCTTCGAACCCGAGGCGCCGGTGCTGGTGGAAGTCTTCGAACGCACGGACGATTTCGCGGTGCGCTCCGTCGGCCTGCCCGACATCGGCCCGCTGGTGGGCATCTGTTTCGGCAAGGTCGTCACCCTGATCTCGCCGCAGACCCTGGACGCCAACTGGCAGGAGATTCTCTGGCACGAGCTGGTGCACGTGTTCACCCTGCAGATGACCAACAACCGCATGCCGCGCTGGCTCTCCGAGGGCATCTCGGTGTGGGAGGAGCGCGAGGCGCGGCCCGAGTGGGGGCGTCGTCATGGCATGGAGCTGGTGCGTGCCGCCCAGCAGAACAAGCTGCTGCCCGTGGGCAATCTGAACGCCGGCTTCACCGGCGCGGACAGCAACGAGGACCTGGGTTTCGCCTACTTCCAGTCCTACCTGGTGGTGGACTACATCGCGCAGGAGCATGGCTTCGACAAGCTGATCGAGCTGGTCAAGCAGTACGCCCTGATCAAGGAAGAGTCGGCGATGTTCGAGACCGTGTTCGCGATGTCCATCGACGACTTCGACGCAGGCTTCCGTGCCTGGGTCGATCGCCGCGTGCAGGAAATCAATGTCTACGTGCACACCGAGGATGCTGCAGACGAGGGCGAGGCCCATGGCCACGGTCAGCGCGAGAACTCCAGCGCCGTGATGGCCGAGCTCTACAACAATGCCTCGCTCAAGCAGCATATGCGCCAGCGTGTGCAGGATCAGCCGCGTGACTTCCAGGCGCATCTGCAATTGGGCATCGTGCTGTTCAAGGAGGAGGCTTTCGACGAGGCCAAGGTGCATCTGCAGACCGCCCACGACATCCTGCCCGATTACTCAGGTTACCCGAGCCCCTCCCTGGTGCTGTCGCAGATCTTCGAGCGCGAGGGCAATCAGCCTGCCCGCCTGGAGCAGCTGCGCATCATGCTGCAGAACCAGCAGCATGACGATGACTCCACGGTGCTGATGGCCACGGCGGCGCTGGAGAGCGGCGACCTGGAAGGCGCGCGCTACTACATGGATCGCGCCGTGGCGATCACGCCCTATCGTCTGGATGTGCATCGCATTGGCGCCGAGATCGCCCGCCGGCAGAACGACCCGCAGATGGCAGTGCGCGAACTGGAAGTGCTGGTGGATCTGGACGTCAACGATCCGGTGGAAGCGCGCACCGATCTGGCCGAGGCCTATCTGGCCAATGGTCAGGCGCCGGAAGCACGGCGCAACATCCTCAATGCGCTCGAGATTGCACCGAGTTATCAACGTGCCCAGCAAGTGCTGCTGCAGGCGGTGGATGCAACGCAGTAAGGCGGGCGGGCCCGCGGAGACGAGTCGATGGACGGGAATCGGGTGACAGGCACTCTTCTGGGCAAGGCGTTGCGGCCGCTGGTCGCTGGCGTCGGCGCAGTCCTGTGCAGTGCCGGCCTGCAGGCACAGTCCACTGCCGTGCCGCTGGATTTCGACCCCGAATCCTTTCTGCGCGAGGCCAGTTCCGAAGAGGCCATCCCCACCGAGTTCACCTGGATCCGTGGCCGCTACACCAACTACGGGGGCGGTGGCGGGCGCCGTGGCGGAGGCTTCTCGGGCGGAGACTTTGGCGGAGGTTTCGGTGGAGGCTTCGGCGGAGGCGGACGGCGCGGCGGCTGGTGGGACACCGACTATCCCGATGCCGAGTCCAACTTCCTGCGCGGCGTGCAGCGCTACACGAACATCGACGCCAACAGCAAGAGCTACGACTTCCTGGAGCTGACCGATCCGCGCCTGTTCGAGCACACCTTCCTGTACATGAACATGAAGCGTGTGCCCATCGGCAGCGCCATGAGCGGCCCGAATTTCAGCCCCGAGGAAATCGAGGCCATGCGCGAATTCATGTTCCGCGGCGGCTTCATCCTGCTCGACGATTTCTGGGGTGATGCGCATCTGGAGGACTTCCAGACCGAGATGGGCAAGCTCTTCCCGGAGCGGCCGCTGGTGAAGCTCGATACCGATCACGAGATCTTCCACACCTTCTTCGATGTCGAGGAAGTGGTGCAGGTGCCAGGTCGCGCAGTCACATGGGATTTCAACGGCGGCTTCAGTCTGGATGATCCGAATTATCCGCCCGCGGTGTACGCGATTCTCGACGACGATGGCCGTGTTATGCTCGTCGCCAATCACAATGCGGACCTGGGCGACGGCTGGGAACACACGTTCTTCGAACCTTATCCCACGCGCTACAGCAACGAGGCGTACAAGATCGCCATCAACTACTTGATATACGCGTTCACGCACTGAGACACACCATCCACAGGAACCACAGCGAAAACAGGACTCACCCCATGTCAGAGATTCAGCAAGTCGAAGAGGGCGCCGTAGCGGGACTGGAAAGCCAGGACGATCTGGCGCTGGTCAGGAAGATGCAGGACGGACGCGATCAGATCATCGCCGAGATCAAGAAGGTCATCGTTGGTCAGGAAGCGGTCATCGACGAGTTGCTGATTGCGCTGTTCGCGGGCGGTCACTGTCTGGTGACCGGCGTGCCGGGCCTGGCCAAGACGCTGCTGATCAAGACCGTCGCCGACATCCTGCAGGTCAAGTTCAGCCGCATCCAGTTCACCCCCGACCTGATGCCCGCCGACGTGGTGGGTTCCGAGATCGTGGAGGAGAAGGACGGCAACCGCGCGTTGAAGTTCGTGAAGGGCCCGATCTTCACCAATATCCTGCTGGCGGACGAGATCAACCGCACGCCGCCCAAGACCCAGTCCTCGCTGCTGGAGGCCATGGAAGAGCGCCAGGTGACGGCGGCCGGCGTCACCCACAAGATGGGACGTCCGTTCTTCGTGCTGGCCACCCAGAACCCCATCGAGCTGGAAGGCACGTATCCGCTGCCCGAGGCCCAGCTCGACCGTTTCATGTTCAAGATCGAGCTTGGCTACCTGTCGGAAGATGACGAGGTGATGGTGGTGGGCAACACCACCCAGATCGTCGACAACACCGTGTCCCACCCCCTGAGCGGCGACGACATCCTGGAATTCCAGCGCATTGCGCGCCAGGTGCCGGCGGCCGAGGCGGTGATCCGCTATGCCGTGCGACTGGTGCACGCCTCGCGTCCCAACAGCCCGGTGGCGCCGCAGTTCGTGAATGACTGGGTCAGCTGGGGGGCCGGTATCCGCGCCTCGCAGAATCTGGTGCTGGCAGGCAAGGTCCGCGCGCTGCTGCGCGGGCGCTACAACGTCTCCTATGGCGACATTCGCGCACTGGCCCCGGCCGTGCTGCGTCACCGTGTGCTGCTGAACTTCCACGCGGAGGCCGAGCGCATCACCACCGACGAGGTGATCCGCCGCCTGATCGAGGCGGTGCCCGAGCCGACGTCCGGCAACTAGGCCCGTGGCGGACGCATCCTCATGACGAGCAACACGACGTTCATCGACCCGACGGTTCTCTCCAGCCTCGACAATCTGGAGCTGCGCGCACGCGTGGTGGTGGAGGGCTTCGTCTCCGGTCTGCACAAGAGTCCGCACCGCGGCTTCAGTGTGGAATTCACCGACTATCGTCACTACTACCGCGGCGACGACATGCGTCATGTCGACTGGAAGCTCTACGCCCGCAGCGACAAGTTCTACATCAAGCAGTATGAGGACGAGACCAATGTCCGCTGCTATGTGGTGCTGGATTCCAGTGCGTCCATGGGGTATGCGTCCGGTGCGATGAGCAAGCTGGAATACGGTCGCACCCTGGCCTCGGCGCTGGCCTATTTCATCATGCGTCAGCGCGATGCCGTGGGGCTGATCACCTTCGACGAGAAGGTGAACGAATACATTCCCGCCCTGTGTCGGCAGCCGCATCTGATCCGCATCCTGCGCGTGCTGGCAGGCCTGAGTGCGGGGGCGCGCACGGACGTCGTGCGTCCACTGTCCGATCTCGCCAGCAACCTCAACCGCAAGAGCATGGTGATCCTGATCAGCGACATGCTGGAAGACGAGGAGCAGATCATCAAGACGCTGCAGCGTCTGCGCTCCATGGGCAATGACGTGATCGTGTTCCATGTGCTGGACGATGCCGAGCTGCACTTCCGCTTCCAGGAAGCCACCGAATTCATCGATGCCGAGACCCGCGAGAGTTTCATCACCCAGCCGCAGTCCATCCGCGATGCCTATCTGGAGAACCTGGGCAAGTACCTGGAATTCTGCAAGAAGCAGTGCCAGAGCAGCGGTGTGGATTACTGCCTGCTCAACACCTCGCAGCCGCTGGACACCGCGCTGTATTCCTACATCTCGCGCCGCGCCAGGAGTTTCTGAATGAGTTTCCTGAGCCCGCTGTTTCTCTTCGGTCTGCTGGCGGCGGCACTGCCCATCGCCATTCACCTGATCCGCAAGGAAACCCCGCCCAAGATGGTGTTCGGCACCCTGCGCTTCCTGAAGAACACCTCGAAGAAGCTGATCCTGTTCCAGCAGATCCAACAATGGCTGCTCCTGCTGTTGCGGGCGGCCGTGATTTCCTTGCTGGTGTTCGCCTTCGCCCGGCCGCTGTTCGATGGGGCCATCGCGTCCCTGGTGGATGCCGCGCCGGAGTCCTCCGTGATCCTGCTCGATGTCTCCATGAGCATGCGCTACGGCGAGCGCAGCGAGCAGGCGCGGGCGGCTGCACAGGACCTGCTGGCAGGCATGTCGGCCGGTGATGAGGTGGCCATTGTGGCCTTCGGCGGGTCTGCGCTGCAGGTGCGTGAACTCAGCACCGATCTGGATGGCGCGCGCGCCTTCCTCGATGGTCTTCCGGAGCCCGGCTATGACGTCACCCGCTACATGCCGGCCTTGCGCCTGGCCAATGACCTGCTCGAGTCGGCCCGCCACGAAGCCCGCACCGTGCATCTGATCTCCGACTTCCAGGCCAGCGGCATGGGCAATGATGACTCCGGTTGGGTGATGTCGGCCGGCGTGCGCCTGAATCCGGTGGATGTGGGCGAGGGTCCCACCCGCAATCTCTTGCTCACGGATGTGCGCTCGCCCGACCAGCTGATCGAGAATCAGAGCGAGTACGAGATCCTGGCCCGGGTGCGCAGCACGGGCAGCGTGCATGTCGATCAGGCCGAGGTGCGGCTGCTGCTCGACGGCGTCGAGACAGCGCGCATGCCGGTGAATCTCACCGATCTCTCCGAGGAGGTGGTACGGCTGCCAGCCGTCTTCGACACGGCGGGGACTCACCGCGGGGAGATCCGTGTGGGCACCGACGATTTTGCCATCGACAACAGTTACTTCTTCACCGTGGATGTCATGGCCAAGGTCCGGGTGCTGATGGTCAACGGGGAGCCTTCGCCCAACTGGTATGAGGACGAGGCGCACTGGCTGGGGCTGGCCATCGGTGGCACGGCAGAGTCGCCCTTCGTGCTCACGCGCAGCACGCCGCGCGAACTGGACGCGGCCCTGCTGGCGCAGCACGATGTCGTGGTGCTGCTCAATGCCGGCAGCGACTTGAATTCCACTCAGGCCGGCGCCTTGAACGACTTCGTCCGCGCGGGTGGCAGCATGCTGCTAGCGCCGGGAGATCGCGTGGCTGCGGGCCCGTTCAATCTGCTGTTCTCGGCCATCAGTCCCGCTGCCCTGGATCAGCCCGTGCGCCTGGCAGCAGGGGACTATCTGCTGATCGCCGACATTGATCAGCGTCACCCCGTCCTGTTGCCGCTGGGCACCGACTGGGGCGTGCGCTTCGAAGGCTACTGGGCGGCCACGGCTGCGGCCGATGCCGACGTGCTGATGCAGTTCGACAATGGCAGCCCGGCGCTGCTGGAACGTGCGGTGGGACAGGGACGGGTGCTGCTGTTCGCTTCCGCGCTGGACACCGAGTGGAACAATCTGCCACTGCAGGGGCTGTATCTGCCCTTCGCGCACGAGTCCCTGCGCTACCTGGCGCAGGCCACCGAGAAGGAGCGTGCCTACCGGGTGGGAGATGTGATCGACCTGACCACGGCCGTGGCGGAAGACGCGACGCTGACCATCACCGATGTCGCTGGCGTCAGCACGCAATTGCTGGCGGGCGATCGCCTGCTCACGGCCACCACTGCCGGCTTCATGAACATTGATGATGGGGATTCGGTGCAGTTCTATGCAGTGAACCCCGACCCGCAGGAGTCGGCGCTGGCGCGCATCGCGCCCTCGGCCCTGCAGGATGCCGTCACCAATCCCGAAACCGAGCCTGTGCAGTCGGAAGACGTGCGCACGGCCCAGTTGATCGCGGAAATCGAGGGGCCGCAACGCGCGTGGTGGTGGCTGCTGCTGCTCGTCATGCTCATGCTGCTGGCCGAGACCCGCGTCGCCAATACCACCTACCGCTGAGTGCAGGGCCGGATCACGGCCCTGTCATATTTGTCACAATCCCATCCTGTTGTTTTTCCGGCTTTTTCATTTTTCATTTGTCATGTCTGTGTAACACGGCAGTCACATGTCATGAAAAATTCATGAAATTGCGGCGCTTTTCAGTTGCCTGAGGCGGGTTCCTGGAGGATATTTCCTGCACAAAAACTAGAAAGACGGTATTGGAGATGAACTACAAGAATGATGGCTTTCTTCGCACTTTTTTTTACACGGCAATCCTGACAGCGTCCTGCACATTCGCTCATGCACAGGACGATGGTCTCACTTCCGCCCCCACTGCCGCGCCCGATCTGCAGGCGCAGGCAGCGCAGCATGTCGCGCTGGTCGACGACATGGCGGCGGAATTCGGCCCCTATGATCTGCGCCTGACGGAGCCACTGCTGGCTGCGGCCGATCTGCAGGCGGAGGCGGGGCTTTTCACCCAGGCGCTGGAGGGCTACGAACAGGCTCTGCAGATCACGCGCATCAACACCGGGCTTTTCAGTGAGCAGCAGATCACCCTGGTGGAACGCATCATCGACTGCCACGTCTCGTTGGCCGACTGGCCCAATGTGGACGAGCAGTTCCGCTACCTCCAGCTGCTTTATTCACGAGTATACGAACCGGGTTCCGAAGGCTGGGCGCGCGGCATTGCCCAGGTCTCGGACTGGCACGTGCTGGTGATCAATCACGGGCTGGCCACGAATCGCCAGGACCATCTGAAACAGGCTCACGAACTGCTGAGGCAGCGACTCGAATTCACGCAGAAGCTGGAAGGCGCGGATGCGCAGGTGCTGGAGGTGTTGCGGCGCAACGTCGAGTTGACCACGCATTACATGCGCATGGCAGCAAGGCGTTCGGCACAGGAAGCCTTCGATGGCGCCAGACTCAGTCTGGTGGATCAGGTGGCCTGGACGAACTGACAGAGCAGCTCGCAGGAGGAGAGGTCGCTGAGGATCGGAACCTGCAGACTGCTCAGTGTCGGAAAGGAGGGGGGCAAAGATCGTCCTGCAGGCCCTCTCCTCAGCTGTTTCTGTCCGGTTGCCACACTCCCTGGCGGCTGTTGAACAGAAAGTGAGCGGATAGTAGAACAGGGGTTTCGCGCAGAAATTCGAGCGTTACAAACTGTTGCAAACCCTCAATCTGTGCCACGTGGGCACTGCGGTGCCCACCTGGCAAAGTCGAACGCTCGTTCTCCTTTCTGTGCGTTGCACCGCAACTCAGTTGCCAACTTCCGGCGTCATGCGGGCGTTGGTGGTGTCATCGCCACTGCCGAATCGTCTGCGCAGGCTTTGCAGATGCTCACGCAGCTTGCTCGGCAGGGCGAGCATGGCCGGTGTGATGATCAGCGTGAGGATCGTGCCGAAGGTCAGGCCGTACACGATCGCACTTGCCAGTTGCACCCACTGCGACGTGATCGGACCGCCCACTTCGACTTCGGCCAGGATCAGGTCGATCGAGACGTGCATGGCCAGCGGCAGCAGTCCGAAGCCCGTCGTGAAAGTGGTCAGGAACACCGGGCGCAGACGCTGCACTCCTGTCTGCACGATCACTTCCTCCAGACTCCAGTCCTTGCGGCTGCTGCGCAGATAATTGAAGGTGTCGATCAGGATGATGTTGTTGTTCACGATGATGCCTGCGAGCGCCACGATGCCCACGCCCGTCAGGATCACGCTGAAGGTCTGACCCGTGAGGAGCAGGCCGAGCAGCACGCCAGTGGTGGACAGCAGTACCGCAGAGAGGATCAACAGAGTCTGGTAGAAGCTGTTGAACTGGGTCACGAGCAGAATTGCCATCAACATCAGGGAAATGCCGAAGGCCTGCATCAGGAAAGCGAAGGACTGCTCCTGCTCCTCGTTCGCCCCACGGAACTGATAGTCCACGCCGGGCATCATGGGATTGGTTTCGAGCCACTGCTCGAGTTCCACCAGCTTGTTGGCGGTCACCACGCCCGGTGCAGGGTTGGCACGCACGTAGATGACCTTGTTGCCATCCACGCGCTGGATCGAGCTCACCTTCGGTTCTGGAACGCGGGTGATGAAGCTGCTGACCGGTGCCGGACCGCTGTTGGTGTTCACCATGATCTTCTCGATCTGCTCGAGGCCGCGATACTCCTCTGGGTAGCGCACACGAATGTCCACTTCCTCTTCGGTATCGTCCGGGCGATAGTCTCCCATGCGCACGCCCTCGGTGAGCAGCTGCACAGCGGTGCCCACTTCGGCGATGTTCGCGCCGAACATGGCGGCGCGTGCACGGTCGACATTGATGGCCCATTCGATGCCGGGAATTGGCGTGGTGTCATCGATGTCGATCAGGCCGGTCATGCCCGTTTCCAGATGCTCCCGCACGCGCTTCGCCTCGGTGATCAGGTCATCGAGATTGTCGCCGAATATCTCGATCTGCAGTTCCTTGCCCACCGGCGGGCCCTGCTCGATGGTGGCAATCTCCGCGCGTACGCCGGGGATGTTGCTGATCGCCTCGCGGTAGAGGTTCTCGATCTCGAAGCCGTTGACGTCACGGATGCGGCGGTCAGTGAACTCCACGAAGATGGTGCCCACCAGATCCGGTGCGGAACTCTGGCCGCCGCCAAGGCTCTGCCCGGCGCCGGACTGCGTGACGATGTTCTTGTAGTAGCCCACGTTCATGATGCGCTGTTCGACATCCACCACCATGTCGCGGATTTCCTCGGGCGAGAAATTGCCGCGCGCGAACACCTGCACACGCGTCTGGTTGGGCTCGACGGCGGTGAAGAATTCCACGCCGGCGCCGTAATTGAAATAGGCGTTCGCGATGCCGACCAGTGTTCCCACGCTGCCCAGGAATACCAGTCCTGGCGAGCGCGCTGCCGTACGCAAGACATTGGCATAGAGGCGGCTGACCCCCTTGAGGTGCGAAGAATCCACTTCGTCGTGATGCGCTGCCGTGAGAGTGCCTGCCACCTTGGGCTCCTTGGCGAACAAGGCACCGATGACGGGGGCGAACCAGAGGGCGTAAAGCAGGGATCCCACCAGCACTGCGAACACGGTAATTGGCAGATAGCGCATGAATTCGCCTGCAACCCCGGGCCAGAACATCATGGGCAGGAAGGCTGCCAGCGTGGTGAGCGTGGACGCGATGATCGGCCAGAACATGCGGTTCACGGCCTCTGCGTAGGCGTCCTCCTTGCTGTAACCCTCGGCCATTCGGGTGTCGGCGAATTCCACCATCACCACCGCCCCATCCACGAGCATGCCCAGTCCGAGCAGCAGGCCGAAGATCACCATGAAATTGTAGGTGAAGCCCAGCATGGAGATGACGATGAAGGCGAAGAAGAAGGAGAAGGGCACGGCTAGCGTCACCATGATGCCGGAGCGCACACCCACGGCGGCGATGACCACGATCAGTACCAGCACCATGGACGACACCATGTTGCCCTGCAGGCCGAGGTTCTGCTCGATCACGATAGGCGCCGTGTTGTTCAAGTAGGCAATGGTCACGGCGGGAGGCAGTGTGGGCAGCATCTCCTCCACGATCACATCGATCTTGTCCATGGCCTCAATGAGGTTGGCGCCCTTGCGCTTCTGCACATCGATGGAGATGGAGCGCTCGCCATTGGCGTAGGAGTAGCGCTGGGCATCCTTGAAGGTGCGGCGCACTTCCGCGATGTCGCTTAGCGTCAGCACGCCGAACTGGTTCGCCGCGATGGGGATGTCGAACAGGTCTTCCTGTGTCTCGATCAGCCCCGGCAGTTTCACGGAAAAACTGCCTTGCCCGGTGTTCACGGCGCCCGCGGGGATCAGCCGGTTGTTGCTGGTCACTGCCTGCACGATCTGCTGATTGGTGAGGCCGTAGGTCTCCAGCTGGGCGGGATCGATGATTGCCTCCAGCAGTTCCTCGCGATCACCCACCATGTCGGCGGACATCACTTCCGGCAGTGTCTCAATGCGGCGTTGCAGATCCTGAGCCACCTGCAGCAGCACGCGTTCGGGCACGTCCTTGCCGCTGATGGCGATCTGCACCAGCGGGACGGAGGCAGCCGAGACCTCCTGCACGATCGGCTCTTCCGTGGACTGCGGGAAGCGGGCCTGGGCGCGGTCGATGGCGGTGCGGATTTCCTGCAGTGCGATGGTCGAATCGAGGGTCACGTCGAACTCGGCAATGATCGTGGCCGCGCCTTCGCTGGAGAAGGAGCTCACCTCGGTGATGCCTTCAATCGTCTTGAGTTCCACTTCCGCCGGCTTGGCCAGAAGGCGCTCGGCGTCCTCGGGCGAAATGCCCTCGTGAATGATCGTGGTGACGATGATGGGCACCGACACGTCCGGATTGAGCTCGACGGGGATGGTCAGATAGGACACGAAGCCCGTGGCCATGATGGCCGCGAAGATGCTCAGTGTGGTTCTGGCCCGTGATACAGAGGCACGTATGTAGCGCATGTCAGTTATCCGTTCAGAGGGTTGACCAGGAAGAATCGGGAACCACGGTCTGGCCGGCGAAGACGATCTCCTGACCGTGGGTGATCACCTGCACGCTCGCAGGCAGGCCCGTCACCCACATCCCGGGGTCGACGGTGGTGTTCTCGCCCACGATGCTGACGGGTGCGAAGTGCACCAGGTTGCTGGCGTCGACATACTTGATGCCTACCATGCCGGCGTCGTCCATGGTCAGTGCGGAGGCCGGCACCAGATGGGCCTGGGTCTCGCTGGCGGCGATGTAGATCTCGGCGGTGATGCCCTGACGGATGGGCTGCTGAGTTGCGTCGATCTCGACTTCGATGCCGTAGCTGCGGGAGGTGCTGTCGGCTGCGCGGGAGATATAGGTCACCTTGCCCGTCACGGATTCGCCCGACAGCAGGGTGGCGCTCACCGGCGCACCGAGCGCCAGCTTGCCGACGTCCTGCTCCGGCACGAGACCGGTGAGCAGCATGGGGGTGTCATCCAGGAGAGAAGCACATTGGCCGCCCATGTCCATCAGATCGCCCACTTCCACGGCACGGGTTTCCATGATGCCGGCAAAGGGGGCCGTGATGCGGGTGCGCTGCAGGGAGAGTTCCGCGCGCTTGACGGCCGCAGTGGAGGAATCCAGCGCGGCCTTGAGCTGAGCCAGCCCCACGCGGGACTGCAGACCGCGGGCCTGCAGGTCGAGGGCGCCCTGATACTCCATGCGTGCCTGCTCTTCCCGGCTGATGGCTTCCTGCAGATCGGTCGCGCGGGTGTCGATGGCGATCTCGCACAGAACGTCGCCGGCATTCACGCGGGCACCGCGCGCCACCGGGGTGGCCACCACGCGGCCTGCCGCCTCGGCGCGCACATCCACCAGGCGGAAGGCCTTGGTCTGGCCACGCACGCGGACGCGCTGCACGTAGTTCTGCGCATCTACGCGGGCCACACGCACGGTGAAGGTCTGGTTGTCGCTGGTAATGGGGGTATTGCCTGCGACAGCGGCGACCGCCGCATCACTCTGCGGCAGCGCGTAGCCGTCGTCCAGCGCACCGCGTTCCCGCGGCCAGCCCATCCAAATCGCTACGACAACAACCATTGCGATGGCTGTCACATGTTTGATTTTCACGTCGATCTCCAGTTATCGAAAGGGTTGCATGGCCGCCTTGGCGGCCGCTCATGGCATCCGTAGTCACGCTTTCATGGCAAGTTGTACGACAGAGACATAAGAAGTGGTCGCTGCTGCGTTCCATCAGCAAGGCGCCGAGTGTCTCTGGAATGCTTAGCTGGGGCTGCTGATTTATGTTGCGAACGGCAGAAGTGACATGGCACTGCGGTGCGTGGAGCCTCGGCAGCAGCGATCAGAGGCGTCCACTTTTTTTGTGGGGCGCATTGTAACCGAGCAGGCAGGCATTGCAACGCCGCGATTCTATTCTGCCAGAGACACTCTCTGCGATTCTCTGGTCAATAACCTGACTTGGGTACGCGGTACGGGGGAGGCTGGATCAGCGCTGCACGGGGCGCTTCTGCAGCTTGCGCTGCAGAGTGCGGCGATGCATTTTCAATTGCCGCGCGGTTTCGGAAATATTGCCGTCATTTTCCTTCAACACCTTCTGGATGTGTTCCCATTCAAGACGGCGCACGGACATCGGCTCCTGCACGGCGGCATCGTCCAGATGCGCTGCCTGCGCCTTGCTCAGGGCGGCGAGGATCTCGTCGGCATCCGCCGGCTTGGCGAGGTAATTGTCGGCGCCAAGCTTGATGGCATCCACGGCCGTGGCAATACTGGCATATCCGGTCAACACCAGCAGGCGGATGCCGGGACACTGTTCCTTGAGCACCGGAATCAGCGGCAGTGACGAGTGACCGCCCAGGTTCAGGTCCAGCACTGCCAGAGCGAAGTCCTGCCCGTCGAGCAGTGCGGTGGCGTCGCCCAGACTGGCAGCATGCTGGACCACGAGCCCGCGTTGGCGCAGCGCTCGGCCGATCACATGGGCAAAGACCTCGTCGTCTTCCACCAGCAGCAGACTCAGGCCTTCCATGCCGGCTCCCGGTCGCTGCCCGCTGCAGGTGTGGTGCCTTCGACTACGCTGGTTGGCAGGCGAATGATGCTCATGGCGCCGCCTGACTTGCGATTGAACATCTCGATGCTGCCGGCATGGCGCATGATGGCGGCATTGGCGAGGAAGATGCCCAGCCCCATGCTGTCCTTGCGGGTGGAGATGAAGGGCTCGCCCATGTTCTCCATGACCGAGGCCGGAATGCCGGGGCCGTCATCCTGAATGCATATCTCCATGCACTGGCCGCTGTCGCGCTCGGCGGGGCAGGGACGGCAATGCACTTGCACTTCACTGCGTGCCGCCTTGATGGCGTTCTCGATCAGGTTGATGACCGCATGTCGCAGACTCAGATCGGCAGCGATGCGCAGCGCGCCCGTCACAGCGTCCACATGGAACTGCACGCGGGAGCGGGGGTGAATGTTGACGATGTAGTCGCGGATGTCCGCGATCAGTTCCGCGCAGGTGCTGCCCTGCAGCTCCGCACGATTGGACTTGTTGTAGAACTGCGTGAGCTGATTGAGCGAGTCCTTGCAGCGCACCACCTGCTGCCGCAGCAGGCTGATGTCCTCCTTGAGCGGCGTGCGGGCGAGCTGCTCGGCGCTGAGCTTGTCCAGGTCCGTGAGCAGCACCGACATGGTGGAAAGCGGCGTGCCGAGGGCGTGGGCGGTGCCGGCGGCCAGGGTGCCGATGGCCACCAGCTGCTCGTTGCGCATCTCGTTCTCGCGCGCCTTGGCCAGGGTCAGTTCGCGGCTGCGGATGGCGGCCGCCATGCGTGTGACGAAAACGGTGATGAGCATGGCGCTGAGCACGAAGGTGACCCACATGCCCACGAGGTGCAGCTGGAAGTTCACCATCATGTGGTCGGTGTGCTCGTTCTGCAGTTCACTCAGCAGGAAGAACGTGTAGGTCAGGATGCTGCCCAGCGAGAAAAGGGTCACGTAGCCCTGATTCAGCAAGGTGGCTCCCACCGCCAGCAGCACCAGCAGATAGGAGATCATGGGATTGCTGGCTCCCCCGGTGTCCAGCAGCAGCGCGATCAGGAAGGCGGCGTCCACCACCAGCTGCGCAAACAGTTCCTTCTGGGTGATCAGCGTGGCCCGGCGCAGCCGCCAGTGGCCGACGCCCAGTGAGGCGGCAATGCCGGCCACCAGGCCCAGCAGGAACAGCGGGGCGATGTTCAGCGGTGAGAAGGCATGGAAGATCGCTGCGCCTGTCAGGCCCAGCAGGGTCACGAGCAGACGCAGCAGCAACAGCCTTTGCAGGGCCTGTCGCGCCGAGCTCTCGGTGCCGGCCGGTTCCGGCCGCAGAATCTCCAGCACGCGTTCGCGCAGGGAGGGACGTGTCACGGGGCTTGTCATGGCCGGCATTCTACCCCAGGTCCGTGTCGGTCAGGGTGCGACAAAATGCTGCAGCCTGGCGTCGATTTCGCCCGACGAGGCGGCTGGGGTATAGTGCAGCCTGTTCCCGCACCCCGGTTGTCAGCCTTGTCATGAATCCCCGCCTTCTGCCGTTTCCCTTGAATGTCTACGCCCAGACGCTGACGCTGGCCTCTGGCGCGCCGGTCGAGCTGCTGCATTTCGGGGTGTTCGACACTGACGCCGAGCTGACGGATGGCTACCCCGCGGCCCAGCAGCGGGCCCAGCAGCGCCTGCTCACGCTGATGCTGCCGCCTCCGGCACGCGTGCTGGAAATCGGTTGCGGCTCCGGCACGCTGGCACGCGATCTTGCCGCGCAGGGCTATGAGGTCACGGCCATCACCGAGATCGAGGAAGAATGGCGCAACGCGTCTGCCCTGCCGGGCCAGGCGGCGCACTGCGAGTGCGTGAGTCTGCGGGAGTTCGCCGACGGTCGGCTGTTCGACATCGTCCTGCTGCAGCAGTCCTCCCAGTATCTCGATACGCTGCTGCTGTTCTGCCGCGCTGCCACGCTGCTCGGGGAAGGCGGGCAGCTGCTGCTGGCAGATGAATTCCTGCTCGATGACAGTCGCATGGCCCCGGAGCCACGACCGCTGCTGAGCAATTTCCTGCAACTGGCCGAGCGCTGCGGGTTTCGCGTGGCGCGTCAGCGCGAGCTGGGGCGCCAGGTGGCCCCTGGACTGCAGCTGTTCGCCGGGCTGCTGCAGCGGCACCGAGCAGAAACCGCCGCAAGTCTGGCGCTCGCTGACGAGGAACTTCTGGCCTTGGAGCAAGCGCTGCAGAACCAGGCGGCAAAGTTTGCCACTGCCAGGCTGGGCTACACCCTCCTCGATCTGCGCCGCGGGCCGGTCGAGTCCATGAGCACCGAGTACGACAGCGCGGGCACCTTCACCCTCGACGAGGTGCGCCCCTTGTTCGAGCGCAGTTTTGAGGTGCCGTTCAGTGCGGCGGTATGGCAGTGGAAATATGGCAATGGGCGTGGTCGCGCCGTGGGGGCCCGCCAGCAGGGGCAGCTGATTGCGCACTACGGCGGTGCGCCGCGCGAGATCCGCTATTTCGGCACGCCCTCCCGGGCGGTGCAGATCTGCGACGTGATGGTGCTTCCCGAACATCGCAGCTTCGTCAGTCGCGACACGCTGTTCTTCAAGACGGCTGCCACATTTCTGGAACAACAGATCGGCAATTGCGCCGAGCACCTGCTGGGTTTCGGCTTCCCGAATGCCCGTGTGCTGAAGGTGGCCTGCCGTCTGGGCCTGTACGATGTCACCGACCGCTTCATCGAGCTGCATTACCCAAGGGAGTGCGCCACAGCAGCGGACGGCCTGCAGGTGCTGCCGCTGGCGCTGGCCAGCGAAGACGCTCGCGCCGATGTCGCCCAGTGCTGGAAGCGCATGGCCGAGTCCCTGCAGAACGGCATTGTCGGCGTGCGTGACCTGGACTATCTGCAGTATCGCTACTGCCAACATCCCTTGTGGGAGCAGGTGGGGTACGAGAGTCTGGCCGTGTGGGCCGAGGAAGCGTCTGCGCCCCTGGCCATCGTGGTGTTGAAGAAGCTGGGGCAGGAGCGTCTGCTGATGGATATCGTGGCCGCGGTGCAGGACATGCCCGCCGCCCTCGAGGCCGTGCGCCGCAGCCTCGCGCAGCAGCAGCTGGGTCTGCACGCCCGCATCACCCAGGCGCAGTCAGCCACGTTGCTGTTGCCCGACACCGTGGTGCACGAACTGGACATCGAGATTCCCTGCAACGTCTGGACGCGCGGGCCCACTGCTGCCACCCTCGCCGGGGCCTGGTGGCTCACGGCGGGGGACATGGATTTCCTCTGAGCGACGCCCGGCAGTCAGCGCCTCAGAAGCGCGCCTGCAGCGTGACGCGCACACTGCGCGGTTCGGCCGGGTGGAAATGCAGATCTTCCACCGGCGCCGCTTCCCCCGGCAGCTGCGACTCATAGAAGTAGGTGATGTCGTGGTCGGCGCTGTCCAGCAGGTTCAACACTTCCACGCTCAGCGACCACGCAGGATTGAACTGATACTGTGCCTGGGCATTCAGGAGCAGGGTCGACTCCGACCGCATCGAGTTGTCCTCGATCAGCGGCGCCGCGCCCAGATAGCGCACCCGCAGCCCGCCACTGAAACTCTTCAGGTTGTTGACGATCAGCCCCAGCGACGCCGTGCGATCGACGGAATTGGGAATGCGGTCATCCGCGCCCACGCCCAGCAGGCGCGCCCGGGTCAGGGTGAGATCGGCGTCCAGCAGCAGCCAGGGGCGTGGTGCGTAGATGGCGCCCACCTCGATGCCGCGCCGCTTGCTCTCGCCCAGGGCCTCGGTGGTGCCGGCATCGCCCACGTACAGCAGTTCCGAATCCAGCTTCAGCGAGAACAGCGACACGGCCAGTTGCATGTTGTCCAGCGCCGAGGTGCGCAGTCCCAGTTCGACGCTGCGCGCCTTGGCCAGCGGGTTGACCGGATCGGCCGGGTCCCCGCTCGCGGGGTCGATGGCGATGGTGGTGCCGCGGGCGTCATTGCTGTGAAAGCCCTGCCCGCCGCTCAGGAACAGTTCCGTGCTCTGAGTGGGGGCATAGATCAGGCTGACCTTCGGGCTGAACAGATCATCGCTGCCGGTGCCGGCATTGACGGCCAGATCGGCGTCGACCTCGTAGTCGTAGTGATCGGCCCGCAGGGCCGCGACACTGCGCCAGCGCTCGCTCCACTGCTGCTCCAGCGAGGCGTAGGCGCTGGTGAGGTGCTGCGTCACTTCGTCTTCCCGCGTGGTGGCATGGCGCACGCGGCGCTGAGTCTTGTGCAGGCCCACGTCGATGTCGTCGTTGCGGGTCTGCAGACCCAGGGTGAGCGTCGTGGGGACACTCAGTTCCAGCGGGCGCACATAGGCGGCGTTGAGGCCCCATACGCGGCGATCTTCCGTCTGCTCGAACTGGTCGCCACGCTGCCTGTCTTCCAGGTAGTAGGTGAAGTTGGAGAACAGGTCCAGTCCGTAGTCCATGACATAGCCATCCACGCGCCACACGGACTCGCCGTTGTCCCTCCGCCAGTCGCCGGAGAGGCTGCGGCGGTAAGTGTCCCCGCCATCCGAGTTGTCGATGGTGTCCCAGCGGCTCAGGCTGCCGTCGCGCACGGCGCGCAGGGGAATCTGGTCAGTGGCATCCCAGGCATTGTCGAAAGCCTGTGCGGTGACGCTCCACACCTGAGCGCCGGTTTCCCGGTGGTACTTCAGCAGCAGATTGCGCTTGTCCAGATCCTGCTCGTTCTTCCAGGGGCCGTCATAGCCGGTCAGCTCGGCGGCGGCGGTCAGTTGTCCCGCCCCCGCTGCCACGGAACCTGCGCCGAACAGACGTTGATAGGCATTGCTGCCGCCCGTCAGGCTCAGCTGGGCCTGCTCCAGGGCATCGACATAGGTGAACTCGGACGACCCGGCTGTGCCGAAGTCGCCGATCTCGGCGTAGTAGGGTCCTTTGCGGTATTTCAGATGATCGACCATCTCCGGCATCAGGAAGTTGAGGTCGGCGTAGCCCTGACCATGGGCATGCGAGGGCATGTTCACGGGCAGGCCGTCGACCTTGATGGCCAGATCGGTGCCGTGGTCCAGATTGAAGCCGCGCAGGAAGTACTGATTGCCCTTGCCCTCGCCGCTGTGCTGCGTGGCGATCAGGCCGGGCACCAGCTCCAGCAGCTCGGCCGGGCGGGACACGGGCCGCTGCTGCAGCTGGGCGCCGAACACGTAGCCCTGCGTGGCCGACAGCGGATTGCCGGTCAACACCTTGTCACTGCCATAGACGGTGATCTCCTCGAGGGTGTTGCCGGTGATCCCGGCGCCCTGGGCGCTGGTGGCGATGAGCGTGGCGATGGTGGTGGTCAACAGGCGTGGGTGCATGGGGCTTCCTCGGGGTTGTGCTGTTCCTTTGGTGTGCTATCTTCCGCGCAGACCTGCCAGCCGACGGCGCCTCGCGGGGCGTTGGGTGCGGAGTATAGGCGCCACGCGCACGTCGCACGAAGAAATCGCGCTGGCAGTCGCAATCATTCATTGCAACACATTGAAATAATTACACTAACAAGGAAGAGAAAAGACCGTGCGGCAGTCGGTTTTCACGCGCGCGGCAGGCCTGAGTCGATGATCAAGAAGCGTTCCTCATCAAACATGCTGCCCAATACCCTGGGCGAACTGGAGCTGGGGGTGCTCGAGGCACTCTGGCAAGAACCCGATCTGGATGCCAAGGCCATCTGCCAGCGCATTCCCGCCATCCGGCAGCCCTCGCTCAGCACCGTGCAGTCCACGCTCGAGCGGCTTCACCGCAAGGAGCTGGTCACGCGCAGCAAGACGGGTCACGCCTATTCCTATGCACCCAAGGTGTCGCGCTCGCATCTGCTGGGGCGTCTGATGGGCGACATCATTCACCTGCTGCATGACGGCAGGCTGGAAACCATCCTCAGCAGTTTCGTCAATGTGGCGGCCGACCTGGACGACAAGTCCCTGGCCGACCTGGAAGCGCTGATCGCGCGCAAGAAGCAGGAAAAGGGCAGGCCGCAATGATCAACAGCGTCGGCACCTTCGCGTCCATCTGGCTGGCCTTGTGGCTGGCACTGAGTGCGCTGTTCGTGCTGGTGTATCCGCTGCTGCGCCCCACGCTGCTCAATCTGCATCCGCGCCACGGCAGCACACTGCTGCTCGCGTACTGGGTGCTCCCCTTTGCGGCCTCGCTTCTGAGCACCCTGATCCTGTTCATGCCGCCGGCGGAAACCCTGCTGGTGGAAGCTCACTGTCATGTCGACTGCGCGAGCCATGCACCGTTGATCGATTCCCCGGCGCTGGCGTGGGTGGGCATCGTGCTGGCGACGCTTGTCGTGATCATGCTGTTCTGGCGCTTCGTCACGACCCTGCGCCGCTCGCGTCAGCTGCACGCGCAGTTCGACCTGCTGGGCCGACGGCGCGGTCCCTGGTACGAGATGGAGTCGGATTGTCCGCTGGTCTTCACGCTGGGCTGGTGGCTTCCACGCATCTATCTGAGCAGCGGCTTGCGCGAGGCCTGCACCGCCCAGGACCTGGACATCATCCTCCACCACGAGCGTGCGCATCAGGAGCGCCGGGACAATCTGCGCCTGCTGGTGGCGCGCCTGTGCTGCGCCATTCTGCCCGCACCCCTGTCGCGCCATGTCCTGGCTGATCTGCAGGTGGTCACCGAGCAGGCCTGCGATTTCCGCGCGGCCGAGCGCTGCGGGGAGCTGGCAGTGGCCGAGACCCTGCTCAAGATCAAGCGTCTGCTGCTCAGTCGCCCGGCGCTCCTGCCCCAGGACGCCATGGCCTTCGCCGAGCGCGACGTCGAGACACGCATCAAGGCATTGCTGCTGGCGTCCAGCCGGGTGACACTGCAGCGCTGGCAGCTGATGTGGCTGCTCGCACTCGGTTCGGCCCTGCTTGTGGCCATGATTGGCCCCCTGCATCATGGCTCGGAGTGGGTCATTGCCGCGCTGGGTGACCACGCCGGCATGCCCCACTGAGTCGGGAACGAAACCGGCGGCCAGGACTCCAAGGAGCGTGTGTCCTCGCCCGCCGGAACGCACGCCCTGATCCAGGTTTCACAGGACTGTTCGCATGACAACGTTTGCCCGCCTCTCTCTCCCTTCCTGCGCTCTGCTGGGCGCCGCATTCCTGGGGCTTGCCGCGCCAGCGCAGGCGCAGCCAGACAACGGTGCGGGCGCTCGACTGCGTCTTCCGGACATGCCGGCCATCACCGAGACATCGGCCTGGAGCTGGCTGGAAACCCGGCGTGACAATGTCTCGCGCAATGTCTCCGGCATCGGCCGTGGCCTGGACGACTGGCTGTCGGGTGGCGGGGTGGGCGAGCACAGCAATCAGAGCTATCTGCGCGTGAAGGTGAATCAGCAGGTCAGCGAGAAAGGGGACTATCACTCCACGGCGCGACTGAGCGGCCGCATCGACCTGCCCCAGGCCACCGAGCGCTGGAAACTGGTGTTCGAGTCGGAGCAGACCGAGACGGACTCGCTGCGCGACGAACGTCTGAGCAATATCCGCCCGTCGGAGTTCTCCGGGGGCTTCAGCTATGAACTGCCCGAGCGCGACGGTCTGCGCTTCTCCCATGACGTCGGCGTGAAGGGGCGCATCCCGCTGGACCCGTTCTACCGCTTCCGCACGCGCTATGGTCTGGAGCTGAATGACATCTGGTATTTCGGCGCCGATCACAAGCTCTGGTACTACCATGCCGAGGGCTGGGGTCAGGACGGCCGCATCTATTTCAGTCGCGAGCTGAACGACACGATGTTCCTGCGCTTCGACACCGACCTGGACTACAAGGACCGCTACAACCAGTTCGAGTTCGCCCAGACGGTCTCGGTGCATCAATCCCTGGGTGAGCGCGAGACGCTGACCTACGAGGCCGGCGTGCTCGGCCTGAGCCAGCCCAATCCCCGCATCGAGAACTACTACGTGCAGACGGTGTATCGCAAGGCGGTGTACGAGGACTGGCTGGTGATGGAACTGGTGCCGCAGCTGATCATGGCCCGCGACGAGAGCTGGGACCCGGAGCCGCGCTTCCAGTTCAATTTCGAGATCTACTTCTTCGACTTCTGAGTGTGCCTGCCTGGCCTGTCGCCCTCACAGCGGCAGGCGCAGCCAGGGGCCTTCCACGCGCTGCTGGCCTTCGCCAGGCTGACTGGCATCGCATACGCCCTGCGCGAACACCGCTTCCAGTCTTGCCCACTGCGCGTCGCTGAAGCTTACCCCGTAGGCGTTGCGCTCCAATGGCTGGCGCGCACAGACAATCCCGTCTTCCGCGAGTGCGCTACCGGCTGCCAGGCGGGGGCTTGCGTGCACCGGATACAGCTCCAGACACTGCCCCGGCGCGGCGATGTCCAGCGTTTCGTCGATACGTTCGCCTGCGGCCGTCCAGCAGGCATCCGCGGCTTCAGCCGGTCGGGCCCGGCTCACCCGAGTGCGGGGCGGAGCGTCCGGGTCCTGCGTCTGCAGCGCATCCAGCCACTGCGTCATGGTCTGCAGCGCCAGCGCGCGCAGCGGCTCGAGCGGCAGGGTGTCGGCCTGCACCCAGATGCGCTGGTTGTCGGCGTCCAGGTTGGCCTGGCGCAGTCGCTCGCGGATCTGCAGATCACGCAGGAAGTCATGCACGTCGCCCCGTCCGTCGCCATAGGCGCGATAGTGCAAGATTGGCGTGCTGGCCAGGGCGCCGGCCCCGCGATTGACGCGCCCGCTGCGATAGGCCAGCGCGACCCCGTCGGCCTGCGCCTGAGTGCGCTCTGGGACCCAGCGGCCGTCGCGGTCCACGCCTCCCACCTGCTCATTCAGCTCGACGAAAGCCTCTGCGCTGATACGCCCGTCCCGCAGTGCCTGCAGGCCATACTGCACGCCGCGATTGTCCAGCACCTGATGGGCGAAGCCGGTGCTCGGGTCTCGCCCCACGCTCGCCACATTGGTGTCGAACAAGGTGCAGCGCGCGCCGCCGGGGTTGCGCTCGGGGTGGTAGACCAGCGCCTCATCGATGCCGCAGCCTGCTCCCGCCACGAGGACATCGGCCGGAGTGTCTGCCCATACCGCGCAGGTGCCAGGCGCAAACCCTTCCACCGCCTGGCGCTGCTCCGGGGTCCAGGACAGGCTCGACTGCTCGAAATAGCGCTGCAGCAGCCGGCAGTCCGTCACGGCATTGCGCATGCTGAAAGCGTCGGGGTAGCTCATGCCGGGCAGCAGCCCGTTCAGCAGGCCCGGGTAGTTCTGGGCGATCAGCAGGATCAGCGCGGCGCCGCCGGCCTCTCCCAGTCCCAGCGACCACACGGGCTCGCCGTATTGCTCGATGAAATGCTCCTTCAGCAGCATGGTAGTCTCGGCGGCGAGAACGTCATTGCACTGATGCCCCATCACCATGAACGACGACACCCCATGGGCAAAGCCTTTGCCGAGCAGCGTGGCATCCAGAACGCTCTCCAGGGCGCGGGAGCCCTGGTTGTACTGGGTGCCGCAGCCGCCGCCGTAACTCAAGGCCAGGCGCTGGTTCCAGCTGCGCACGGCATCCCATTCGCCATAGGTGCGGCGGGGGTCATCCAGCACGGCGATGTGATAGAGCGCCCGATTGCGCGTCCCCGACTCCACTCGCACGACGAACGGCACGCGCTCGCCCGGGCGAATTTCGGTGTAGGCCAGGTCGTCGGGGTAGGGAGCCGTGATATCCCTGATCGGGACGAAGTCTCCGGCCTGGCTGCGGTAGAAATGGCGAATCTGCGTCACGGTGGCGCAATCGGCATCCAACGGTTCGCCGAAGCCTTGCTCGGCGGACGTGCAGACAAAAGGTTGCAGAGGCGGGCCGCTGAAGATCGGGCCCGACGCCGGATGATTGAGCAGGGTGATCTGCGAGCGGGCACTGCCTGCGCCGTCCATGGCGACCAGCACATTGGGTCCATTCTGCAGGCCGGTGACGAGTCCCTTGAGTCGGTTGTCACGCGGGTCGAGTGCGAATGAATCGCTGATGTCGCGGCCTTCCAGCGCGACCTGCACGGTGTTCAGCGGGACGCCCGAACTGGTGATCGAGACCAGCGCGTCGCCGCCACTGACCATGTCGGGACGAGCCGAAAGCACATGGATGGCGATGGACTGAGCGGGTGCGGGATCAGGCGGGGGAGTGTCGCGACTGCAGGCCACCAGCAGAAAGGCAAGCAGTGTGGCGGGCAACAGGGTGCGTGGCATGACGACTCCGGACGAAGCGCCGCGCCGGGAGGGAGCCCGGCGCGGGCAGGTGCTACATAGAGTAGCCCTTCTCGTCGTGGTCGGAAATGTCCAGCCCCATCTGCTCGTCGTCGCCGGTCACACGCAGACCGGAGGTGGCGACGGCCACCAGCTTCAGCAGGACGATGGTGACCACCGCTGTGTAGGCACCGGTTGCGAGGATGCCAATCACTTGCACGCCCAGTTGCGAGCCCATGCTCATGCCCTCGGCATAGCCGTTGCCGCTGAACACGCCCAGGTTCTGCGACACGAGGATGCCGGCCATGAACGTGCCCAGAATGCCGCCCACGCCGTGCACGGGGAAGACGTCCAGGGAGTCGTCGATCTTCACCTTGTGCTTGAGGTAGTAGGTGGCCGTGAAGCAGATGGCGCCGCCCATTATGCCGATCAGCAGGCCGCCGCCCGCACCGACCGAGCCGGAGGCCGGAGTGATCGTCGCCAACCCTGCCACCATGCCGGTGACAGCGCCCAGACCACTGGGCTTGCCGTGGCGCACCCATTCGATGCACATCCAGGTCAGTGCTCCGGCAGCAGCCGATATATGCGTGGCCAGCAAGGCCATGCCGGCACTGCCATTGGCCGCCAGCGCACTGCCGGCGTTGAAGCCGAACCAGCCCACCCACAGCATGCCCGCGCCCGTGATGGTCATGGTCAGGTTGTGGGGCATCATCGGGGTGACGAGGAAGCCGTGACGCTTGCCCAGGGTGACGGCCGTGATGACGGCGGCGACACCCGCCGTGACATGCACCACGGTGCCGCCGGCGAAGTCGATCAGGCCCATCTGATACAGCCAGCCGTGTTCAGCCCAGACCCAGTGGCACACCGGGAAATAGACGAACAGCGCCCACAGGCCGCTGAACACCAGCATGGAAGAGAACTTCATGCGCTCGGCGAAGGCGCCGACGATCAGCGCGGGCGTGATGATCGCGAAGGTCATCTGAAATGCGATGAACAGAGACTCGGGGATATTCCCCCACAGCGATTCTCTTGTCACTCCGTTCAGGAAGGCCTTGTCGAGCCCACCCCAGAAGCCGCTCTCGGCCGGGCCAAAGGCGATGCTGTAACCCACCACGAGCCATAGAACGGAAATCAGTGCGGTGATCGCGAAGCACTGCATGAGGATGGAGAGCACGTTCTTGCTGCGCACCAGTCCTGCGTAGAACAGCGACAGGCCGGGAATGGTCATGAACAGCACCAGCGCCGTCGCCGTGAGAATCCAGGCGGTGTTGGCGCCGTCGAGCTCGCCTTCGGCAGCGAAGGCGAGGGAGGGCAGGGCAGTGAGCAGAAGGCAGAGTGTACGGGAGAGCGTCGTTCTTGTTGTTGTTCTCATGCGGGCTCTCCTCAGAGCGCGTCGTTGCCGGTCTCGCCGGTGCGGATGCGGATGCTTTGCTCGATGGGCGTGACGAAGATCTTGCCGTCGCCGATCTGGCCGGTGTTGGCCGCCTTGCAGATCGCTTCGATGGCTGGCTCCAGCAGGTCGTCGGACACGGCCACCTCGATCTTGGCCTTGGGCAGGAAATCGATCACGTACTCGGCGCCGCGATAGAGTTCGGTGTGTCCCTTCTGGCGGCCGAATCCTTTCACTTCTGTAACGGTCATGCCGTTCACGCCGAGTTCTTGCAGGGCTTCGCGGACGTCGTCGGACTTGAAGGGCTTGATAATGGCGGTGATGAGTTTCATGGGCGTTTCTCCAGCATCGTTGTAGTGGCCTGCAAGAAATCTGCGGCGACGGGGTCCGGGCGCGCAGACTTTAGCATGGCCTTCGCAGCGGCACCAAGCCCGTGCGAACGCACCATAATGAGCCGTGCAGATGCACTGTTTGAGTGCATCTGCACGGTCGTTCCTGCCTCATCCTCCCAGTGCATTCGCGCGCGCCTTGTCGCGCTGCAGGGCCTGCACGGAGCGAATCAGTGGCAGCATGATCAGCACGAAAATGATGATCGAAGCAACACCGAGGGCGCCGAATGCGACCCGCAACCCCTGCGTCTCGGCCACGCGTCCCAGCAGCGGGCCGGTGAGCATGAAGCCGAAGCGAAAGTTCAGACTGGTGAGCGAGTTCACCGTCGCTCGCACATTGCCCGGCACGCGGCGATTGAGCGCATTCACCATGATCACCTGACACAGGCCGCGGCAGAAGAACAGGATGAATCCCACGAGGATTCCCGCCCAGCCCTGCAGCCACGCCATGCCGAAATGCCCGAGCACCGGCAGCAGACCGATCAGCGCCAGAGCGAACACCGGCCCCCGGTGGCGCTCCAGATAATGCCCGCACTGACTGGCCACGCCGACGATGACACTCTGAGCGAACCACAACGCGCCGAACATCACCAGCGACAAGCCCTGCGCCTCCCAGTAGGGCTGCGCCAGCCAGGCCACGTGAAAGGTGCAGAGGTTGTAGAGCGGAATCGCCACGAAAGTCTGCCGCAGCACCTTGTCGCCCAGCATCAGGTGCGCGTAGATCGCCCTGAAGCCACGCAGCGGTCGGGTGCCAGGTGCCTCACGATACGGGGGCTCGTGCAGCAGCAGTGCCAGCACGAGGCAGACCCAGGCCACACCGGCCTGGGTCGCCACCATCAGGTCGAAGGAATTCACGGCCAGCGCGCCACCCGCCAGTGCCCCCGCCCCTTCGGCAAATGCCTTGGTGGACGACAGATGCGCGATGCTGCCTGTGTGCGCGTCTTCCGAGTCTGACAGCGCCTTCTCAGTGTCATACAGCAGTGCCAGATCCGCGCCCGACATCATGCTCGCGGCCACGCCCAGCAGGCACTCGAAGATCAGCAGTTGCACGAAGCTGTCGGCGAACACCAGCCAGCCGTAACCCAGCCCGTGAGCGATGCTGCCGATCAGCAGCACCGTGCGGCGCCCGAAGCGATCCGCCAGCATGCCCGAAGGTGCCTCGAGGACCACGATGAAGCCGGCATAGACGGCCTGCAGATAGAAGATCTCGCTCAGGCTCAGCCCCTTCGACTCGAAGAACGGCACGATCACCGGCACGATCAGCATGAACATGTGAAAGAAGGCCAGCGCATGGATGATGCGGATATTGCGCTGCAGTGCCGCAGTGCTGAGCTGGTTTTTCACAGGCATAAGTCCCCCTCTGCACACCCGTGGTGGATGCACACTGGCAATTGTTCAGGTCGAAAAAAAAGGCCTCGGAGTTCGGTGGGAACTCGGAGGCCTTTTCAGGGTTCAATCATTATTGAATCAGAAGTTTACTCCAAGCCACCCTCCCGGGCGTTCTTCACCGCAATATGCAGCGCGCGCACATCGACGCGGGTCGATGTGTGCATGCAGACTGTGCGGCTGGTGCGTGGGGCAAACATGATGAGTCTCTGGTGTTGCAATCGGGTTCAAGAAGGCGCGAAGTCTATGCCTTTGCAATGGCATGTCAAGCGAAAAACTGTTCGTTTCAGAAAATGGTCTTGGTCGATGCCACCATGAAGATGTAGCCGGCAGTGACCAGGGCCAGCGCGAAGAACGCGATGCGGGCCTGACGTGTGCGGGCGGTGCGCATGACGGCGACGCCGAGGCCGATGTAGACCAGCAGGCCCACGATCTTGGCACCGACCCATGGCGCCACCCAGGGGTACATGCCGGACATCACCACCAGCGTGATGGCTGTCAGCAGCAGGAAGGTGTCGATGACGTGGGGCAGCACACGCACCAGCTTCTTCTCGACGATCGGTGACTCATTGATCTTGAGGATTCCGCGCACTAGAAAACCGAGGACGGAAATCGAGGCGAGGGACATGTGCAGGATCTTGATGAAGGTATACATGATGCGCTTGGGGCTCCTGTTGCTGCGGGTAGTGGGTGGCAGTGCGGGCGATGATAGAGCAAAGGGTCAGCGCAGGGAATCGAGCCAGGGTTGCAGTTCATCCCAATCGATGGGGAAGACGTGGCTGGCACCGGGAGCGAGGCGTGCGTCCACCTGTGCCCCGGCAGCCGTCAAGGTGTCGCGAATGGCGGGCAGTTGCTTGTCCCAGCGCAGGTAGTCGTTCTCGCCGATGCGCAGAAACACGGGCAAGCCGGTGAAGTCACCCGGCGCGCTGCTGTCACGCAGGATGCCGGGCACGGCCACGACGCCGTAGTAATTGCCAGGCGTGCGTCCGGCGATTTCCAGTGCCGACGTGCCGCCATCGGACACGCCAACGAGCAGTGTCTTGCCGACTTCGATGGCGGGGAGTTGCTGCAGCTGCGCGATGATCTGGGGAATTCGCTCGCCGTTGCGACCCGCGAAACCCCCGGCTTCGGGAGCCACGGGGAAGGCGATCACCCAGCCACGGCTGGCCAGTTCGTGACCGAGCCAGAACTGGGCGCGCACGATGTACTCATTGGCGGCGCCACCGGACATCAGCACGCTGAGCGGCCACGGCCCTTCGCCGCTGGACTTGGGGTAGAACACGAAGACTTTCACCGAGCTGCCATCGTCGAGCATGATCTGCTCTTCCGCCGCCCATGTGAGAACGGGAAGCAGCAGGATCAGGAATGCAAACGTGCGCAACAGATTCATGAGCCTTGCCAGGTGCTTGAGTGTTGCTCCGAAGTCTAGCAGCAAACCGCGGACTGCAAGCAGGGATTCGACAAACAGCCTGTGTTCTTCGCTCGTCGCACGGCGGGGCCGGCCGTGTCAATCGGCCGTCAGTCTGACGGGGACGGCCTTGAAGCCCGGTGTCTGGCTGCGCGGGTCGGTGTGCAGCGGCACCAGCACATTCGCCTCGGGGAAATACATCAGCAGATTGCCGCGCCGGATGTCGAAGGGTTTCACCTTCAGTCCCGCCAGGTGACCCGCGCTGCTGTGCAGCGTGACGCGCTGGTCCTCCAGCAGGCCGGCCGCACGCATGTCGGCAGGATGCATCATCACGATGTGCCGCTCGCTCTGGCGCCGATAGGTGTCCTTGTCCGTGTACACGATGGTGTTGAACTGGCCTTCGCTGCGCACCGTGCTGAGCATGAATTCGTCATCGCCAAGGTCAGGTCGGGCGGCCTGCGCGGCCGGCCGCAGGAAGTGTGCGCGGCCATCCGTCGTGGCGAAGCGGGGCTCGGACAGATGGCGTTCGCCCACATGGAATTCCTGCTTCGTCTCGTCGATCTCGCTCAGTGCGGCGTAGCCGGGAATCACGCGGGCGATGGCCTGGCGGATAGTGCGGTGCTCGGCAAAAGGCGCGAAATCCAGTGTCTCGCGCGGGATCACCCGGGCAGCGATGTGGCTCAGCAATTCGACTTCGGAACACAGGCCGTCGATGCGCTCGAAGCCGCCGTCGCTCAGACGCACGTAGTTGAACATGGACTCCTGCGTGGTGGGCTGGGTCTCTTCGTCACGCACGCGAATCGGCAGCACAAGGGACTCCTCGCCGAGGCCATGGACGTGGCCGAGGTTGAGTGTCGAGCTCAGCTGCACGCGAAAGGGAATCGCCGCAAGCGCCTGCGCCGTGAAACGACTGTCCGGACTCGCCGCATACAGATTGCCGCCAAGCATCACGGCCGCATCGATGCGCCCTTCATGCGCGGCGCGCAGGCAGGCCAGGGTGTCCATGCCGGCCGACTGAGGCAGGCGTATGCCGAGGCTGGTCTCCAGTCGCTCGAACACCTGCTGCTTCAGCGCCGGAGTGACGCCCATGGAGCCCACGCCCTGCACATTGCTGTGCCCGCGCAGCGGCAGCAGCCCCTTGCCCGGCGCGCCCAGCATGCCGCGCAGCAGCGCCAGATTGCTGATGGCCTCGATGTTCTCCACGCCATGTCGATGATGCGTGACGCCCATGCCCCACGCGAACACGCAGGCGCGACTTTGCTGGTACAGCGCGGCGAGCTGTCGCAGCTGCGCCTCGTCCACGCCGCACTCCTCGCACAGCCGCGCCCAGTCGAGTGCGCGCAGGTGCTCGGCATAGTCGGCAAAACCCGTGCAGTGCTCGGCAATGAAGCGGGCGTCCTCGCCGCCATGCTCGAGCACTGCCTTGGCGATGCCCTGCAACAGTGCCAGGTCGCCTCCAACGTGGGGCTGCACATAGAGCGAGGCCACGGGAGCGCCGCCCACAATCATGGAATGCAGATGACTGGGCGAGGCGAAGCGCAGCAGGCCCGGCTCGCGCACCGGATTGATCACGACCACCTGGCCGCCGCGGCGCCGGCACTCGATCAGCACCTTGAGAAAACGCGGATGATTCGACGCGGGATTGGCACCGATGACGAAGAAGGTGTCGGCCAGCGGCAAGTCCTGGAACTGCACCGTCGCCGTGCCCGTGCCAATCGCCGCCTGCAGGCCGACGCCCGAGGCCTGGTGGCAGTAGTAGGAACAGTTGTTGACGTGATTGCTGCCGAACACCCGAGCGAACACTTGCAGCAGGAAGGCGGCTTCATTGGACGAGCGCCCCGAGGCGTAGAAGAAGCTGCGCTGCGGGTCCGTGTGGCGCAGTCTGTCGCTGATCCGCGTGATGGCCTCTTCGTGGCTGATCACCTGATAGCGATCGGCCCCGGGGGCCTTGTACAGCGGGTGGGCGAGACGCCCGAGGGCCTCCAGTTCGCGGCCGCTGAGCGTGGCGAAATCCTGCAGCGAGGTATGTTCGAACAGCGTGCGGGGAATGGCCGGGCGCAGATCGCCCGACTGGGCCTGCAGGTTCTTGTTGCAGATCTCGATGCCGTGGCTGTGCTCGTTGTGCAGGCCGCCGCGCTGGCCGCCCGTGCCGAAGGCGCAGGCCTTGCAGGTGTTCTTCGAGCGCACGGCCTCCGCGAGCCGCCGCGGGCCGGCCTCGGCGGCGAGCCCCAGGACATAGCGCACGGCCTTCAGGCCGCCGCCGGTGGGCAGCGAGTGCTCGTCAAGCACATCATCGGACACCAAGGTACTCACGGCGCGTCCTGCAGGCCGAGCACTTCCATGCGTTCACTGGCGGCGACGGTCACGCGCACGCCCTGCACGGTGGTGAAGGCGCGCTCGTCAAGCTCGCTGCGGCGCACCTCATAGGTGATCGGCGCGCTGCCGCCCTCGCGGTGCAGCACGACCTGCAGCACGGTGTTGTCCTGCTGCCACTGCAGGTAATAGAGATAGCTGCCCAGCCCCAGCATCAGGGCCAGGAACAGCCAGGCGGCGAAGCGGTAGTCATTGAGCGCGGGAGCCGCTGCCTGTGGCAGGGCGCGGCCGTTGCCGGTCGCATCGCGCAGGCGCTGCTGACGCACCTGGCGCAGCCACAACAGGCCCAACAGCACGACGATGAAGGTCAGAAGGAATTTGCCAAACATGCCCGGGTCCGCGTGAACACTTTGCCCGCATCATAGCAGCGGGCTTCGCGGCTTCGCCAGCGCACAGGCGCCGCGGCCATGCGCGGATTGTGGCCGCCGCCCGGGCAGTGCCATAATACGGGCCCACACACGCGGGCACTCCCTGCCAACCCCCTGAGCGCGAGAATTCTCGAAGAAAAACAAAGAGGAAGCACCATGAAAGCCGTTGGAGTCCACAATTCGTTGCCCGTCACAGATCCTCAGGCGTTGCAGGATGTCGATATCCCCGCGCCGGTTGCCAGCGGGCGCTTCCTGCTGGTGCGCGTGCGTGCCGTTTCCGTCAATCCCGTGGACACCAAGATCCGCCTGAATGCCGGCAGTCGTCTGGAACAGCCTCGCATCCTCGGCTGGGATTGTGCCGGGGTGGTGGAAGCCGTGGGCGAGCAGTGCTCGCTGTTCAAGCCGGGCGATGAGGTCTATTACGCCGGCGACGTGACCCGGGCCGGCTGCAACAGCGAACTGCATCTGATCGACGAGCGCATCGTGGGCCGCAAGCCGGCCAGTCTCTCCTTCGACGATGCGGCCGCCATGCCGCTCACCACGATCACGGCCTGGGAGGCGTTGTTCGAGCGTCTCGGCATCGCGCGGGATCGCGCCGCCAACAAGGGCAAGTCCATCCTGATCATCGGCGGTGCCGGGGGCGTGGGCTCCATCGCCATCCAGCTGGCCAAGCAGCTCGCCGGCCTGCACGTGATTGCCACGGCCTCGCGTCCGGAGACGGAAAAGTGGTGCATGGACATGGGCGCCGACGAAGTCATCAATCACCGCGAGGCGCTGGCCGACGAATTCAAGCTGATCGGCTGCAGCAACGTGAACTACATTCTTTGTCTGGTGGGCACCGCGCAGCACTGGCATGGCATGGCCGATGTGATCGCGCCCCAGGGCGGTATCTGCCTGATCGTGGACACCGAAGCGAACCAGCCGGTCAATATCAATCTGTTCAAGCCCAAGAGCGTGGCCATCAGCTGGGAGTTCATGTTCACGCGTGCCCGCTTCCAGACGCCGGACATGGCCGAACAGGGCGTGCTGCTGAACGAAGCCGCGCGGCTGCTTGACGAGGGCGTCCTGCGGCACACCCGCACCGAACATTACGGGCAGCTCACTGCCGCCAATCTGCTGAAGGCGCACGCGAAGCTCGAGTCCGGCACCATGCTGGGCAAACTGGTACTGACGGTCGGCTGAAGGGCGGTGTCTTCACACGCTGCCCCGGCCCCCCACAGGAGACGATGAAATGGATCGCATGATCGGCATCTTGCAACTGCTGCTGTCCGGGGTGCTCGGCACCATGGCGCTGGCCACGCTCTTCAACATGGCCCTGATCGCCATGCGTCCCGAGACTGTCTCGGTCGCGAGTGCCGCCATGGGGCAGCTGGTCGTGGTGATCTTCCTGGCCGTCTGGTCCCGGGTGTTCTTCGTGAAAGGGCAGGAGCGGGTGCGCAGCAGCAAGTCATGAGAGTCATCGAGGACCTTGCCACATTCCGGCAGCACCACCAGGCCAGTGTGCTCACCATCGGCAAGTTCGACGGCGTGCACACCGGCCACCAGCTGATCCTGCAGCAATTGCGCAGCAAGGCCGCCGAGCACGGCGTGCCGGCCGTTGTCGTGCTGATCGAGCCGCACCCCGAGGAATTCTTCGCTGCCAGTGCGCAGGACTGCCCCGCACGCCTGAGCGAGCTGGAGGAAAAACTGGTGCTGCTCGAGGCCCAGGGCGTCGACGTCGTGTACAAGCTGCGCTTCGATGCGGCGCTGCAGGCACAGAGCGCCGAGGACTATGTCCAGGAGTTTCTGGTGCGCGGCCTGGGCGTCGAGTGCCTGATCATCGGCAATGATTTCCGCTTCGGTCACCAGCGGCGTGGCGATTTCGCCATGCTGCAGGCCTTCGGCACGCGTCACGGTTTCGAGCTGGTGGAGTCGGCCAGCTGCGAGCACGAGGGCGTGCGCATCAGCAGCACCTATGTGCGCCAGCAATTGCAGCAGGGGGATTTCGAGCTGGTGGAACTGCTGCTGGATCGGCCCTACGGCATCGCGGGCACCGTGGTGAAGGGGCAGCAACTCGGGCGCGACCTGGGCTTCCCCACCTGCAACGTCAAACTCAATCGCAAGTCACTGCCGCTGCATGGCGTGTATGCCTGCGAAGTGCAGGTGAACAATGCAGACCTGGCCGAGCGCTTCCTGAAGGGCGCGGCCAACATCGGCTATCGTCCGACGGTGACGGACAGCAGCAAGGCCGTGCTGGAGGTGCATCTGCTGGATTTCGACAGCGACCTCTACGACGAGCACATCACCGTGATCTTCCGCCACAAGATTCGCGACGAGCAGAAGTTCGCCTCGCTGGAAGCGCTGCAGGCACGCATCGCCATCGACGTGCAGACCGTGCGCGATTTCTTCGCCAAAGACATGCCACTGTGATCGACCCATGAATTCGAGACCAACGACGAGACTGACAAATGACTGACTACAAGAGCACCCTGAACCTGCCGCAGACGGACTTCCCCATGAAGGCCGCTCTGGCGCAGCGCGAGCCGGAGATGCTGGCACGCTGGCAGGCCATGGATCTGTACGGCCGCATCCGGGCAAAGAGTGCGGGCCGACCTCGTTTCATCCTGCATGACGGCCCGCCCTATGCCAACGGCGAGCTGCATCTGGGCCATGCGGTCAACAAGACGCTCAAGGACATCATCGTCAAGTCACGCACGCTGGCCGGCTTCGATGCCCCCTATGTGCCGGGCTGGGACTGTCACGGGTTGCCCATCGAGATCAATGTCGAGAAGAAACTGGGCAAGGCCGGCAAGAAGGTCTCCTTTGCCGAATTCCGCAAGGCCTGCCGCGAGTATGCCGCGAAGCAGGTCGAGATCCAGAAGGCCGATTTCGTGCGTCTGGGCGTGCTGGGCGAGTGGGATCACCCCTACCTGACCATGGATTACAAGTCCGAGGCTGACACCGTGCGCGCGCTGGGGCGCATCGCGCAGAACGGCCATCTGGTGAAGGGCTACAAGCCGGTGTACTGGAGCGTCGTGGGCGCTTCCGCGCTGGCTGAGGCTGAAGTTGAGTATCAGGAGAAGACCTCCTTCGCCATCGACGTGCGGTTCGCGGTCGCGGACAAGGCCGCCGTCCTGGCGTGTTTCGGTGCTGAGGTCTCTGTCCCCGAGGGGGCACCGCTGTCCGTCGTGATCTGGACCACCACCCCCTGGACGCTGCCCTCCAACCAGGCCGTGTGCCTGAATGCCGAGCTGGACTACGCGTTGGTGAACTGTGAGATCGAAAACGGCCGCGAGACCATCGTCGTGGCCGCCGCCATGGTCGAGGATATCCTGCAGCGCTATGGCTGCGAGACCTTCGAGGTGCTCGGCCGCGTGAAGGGGCAGCAGCTGGAGGGGCAACTGCTGCAGCACCCGTTCCTGAGCCGCCAGGTGCCGGTGATCCTGGGCGAACACGTCACCACCGACGCCGGCACCGGCGCTGTGCACACCGCGCCCGATCACGGCGTGGATGACTTCAACGTCGGCCGCGCCTACGGCATTGGCACGCTGAACCTGGTGGACGACGAAGGCGTGTTCACGGCGGCGGCCGGCGAGTTCGCGGGCGAGCATGTCTACAAGGCGGACGAGCGCGTCATCGAGGTGCTCAAGCGCGAGCACGCGCTGGTGGCGCTGAAGAAGATCGTGCACAGCTATGCCCATTGCTGGCGCACCAAGACTCCGTTGATCTACCGCGCCACGCCGCAATGGTTCATCAGCATGAACGAGCAGGGCCTGCTGGCGTCCGCGCTGGAAGCCACCGCCAGGGTGCAGTGGATTCCCGACTGGGGTCAGGCTCGCATCGAGCTGATGCTCAAGGGCAGCCCGGACTGGTGTGTCTCGCGGCAGCGCACCTGGGGCGTGCCGATCACGCTGTTCGTGCACAAGCAGACCCAGGCGCTGCACCCGCGCACTGCCGAGCTGGTCGAGGAAGTCGCCCTGCGCATCGAGCAGGGCGGCATCGACGCCTGGTTCGAGCTGACTGCCGAGGACCTGCTGGGCGAGGAAGCCGCGCAGTACAGCAAGGTCACGGACACGCTGGATGTCTGGTTCGACTCCGGCGTCACGCATTACTCTGTGCTGCAGCAGCGCGAAGGCCTGGGTTTCCCGGCCGACCTCTATCTGGAAGGCTCGGACCAGCATCGCGGCTGGTTCCAGTCCTCGCTGAAAACATCCATCGCCATGTACGGCTGTGCGCCCTACCGGCAGGTGCTGACGCACGGTTTCACCGTCGATGCCAAGGGTTACAAGATGTCCAAGTCCCTCGGCAACACCATCTCCCCGAAGGAAGTGTTCCAGGAATACGGCGCCGATGTGCTGCGCCTGTGGGTGGCCTCCACCGATTTCCGCGGCGAGATGACAGCGTCGAAGGAAGTGCTGCTGCGCGTGGCCGACAGCTACCGCCGCATCCGCAACACCGCGCGCTTCCTGCTGGCCAATCTCACCGGCTTCGACCCGGCGGCCAATCTCGTGGCCCCGGCCGACATGATGGCGCTGGACCACTGGATCGTGCGCCAGGCGCAGTTGCTGCAGCAGCAGGTGGTGCAGGACTACACCGATTACCACTTCCTGGGCGTGTACCAGAAGGTCCACAACTTCTGCGTGATCGAGCTCGGCAGCTTCTATCTGGACGTGATCAAGGACCGCCAGTACACCACGCGGGAAGACTGCCTGGCCCGGCGCTCCACGCAGAGCGCCCTGTATCACATCGTGCAGATCCTGGCCCGACTGATCGCCCCCATCACCAGCTTCACCTCCGACGAGATCTGGGTGGGCATCCCGGGGCAGCGCGAGGAATCGGTGTTCCTGAGTCAGTTCAGCGACACCCTGGCCCTGTTGCCCGAGCACGCCACCATGAGCGATGCCTTCTGGGAACAGGTGATGCAGGTGAAGACCGCCGTGAACAGGGAGCTGGAGCGCCAGCGCAACGAGAAGCGCATCGGCGCCGGTCTGGGGGCCGAAGTCACGCTGTACTGTGACGCGCCGCTGCAGGCCCTGCTGGCGCAGCTCGAGGACGAACTGCGCTTCGTGCTGATCGTGTCCCAGGCCCGTCTGCGTCCGCTGGGCGAGGCGCAGGACGCGGCCGAGACCGAGCTGGCCGGGCTGCGTCTGCAGATCACGCCGTCGTCGCATGCGAAGTGCGTGCGCTGCTGGCACCACCGCCCCGACATCGGCGTGCATGCCGAGCACCCGGAGCTGTGTGGCCGCTGCGTCGAGAACATCGTGGGCACTGGGGAAATCCGTCAACATGCCTGAGTCCCCGAACACAGCGCAGGGCATCGTCCCCGGCGCCCGCGTCACCCTGCATTTCGCCCTGGCGCTGGCCGATGGCACGCCCATCGACAGCAATTTCGACAAGGCGCCGGCCAGTTTCGTGATGGGCGACGGCAGTCTGCTGCCAGGATTCGAGCAGGCCTTGCTCGGGGCCGTGAGCGGACAGCGCATCGACGTGCTGCTGCCGCCGGAGCAAGGCTTCGGGGTTGGCAACGCCGACAATGTGCAGGTGCTGCCGCGTCGCCGCTTCGCTGCGCTGCTGGCCAATTCCACCGATCCGGTGGTAGAGGGCACCGTGCTGTCGTTCACCGACACGGGGGGCTTCGAGATTCCCGGCGTGGTGAAGTCGATCGACGAGGATACGCTGGTGGTGGATTTCAATCATCCGCTCGCCGGTCGCGAGATTCGATTCAACGCACACATCCTGGCCGTGCTGGCGCCGGGCGTGCAAGCCATGGAGATTCGCTGATGAGTGCCGTTCAACACGTCACACCCGCCCCCGGGGCCGCCCAGGCCCAGATCAAGCTGGCCAATCCACGCGGCTTCTGTGCCGGGGTGGATCGTGCCATCGACATCGTCAACCGGGCGCTGGACATCTACGGCGCGCCGATCTATGTGCGTCACGAAGTGGTGCACAACAAGTTCGTGGTCGACACGCTGCGCCAGCGCGGCGCGATCTTCGTGGACGAACTCTCCGACATCCCCTCACAGGACGCGCAGGGGCGCCCGGCCATCGTCGTCTTCAGTGCCCATGGCGTGGCCCAGGCGGTGAAGGAGGAAGCCGAGCAGCGCGGCTTCAAGATCTTCGACGCCACCTGCCCACTGGTGACCAAGGTGCATCTGGAAGTCATCAGCTTCAGCGCGGCCGGCCGCGAATGCGTGTTGATCGGGCACCAGTTTCATCCCGAAGTGGAAGGCACCATGGGCCAGTACGATGAGAGCCGTGGCGGCCGCATCTATCTGGTTGAATCGGTGGACGATGTGCAGCGTCTGCAGGTGCGTGACCCGGAAAGGCTCTCCTATGTCACGCAGACCACGCTGTCCATGGACGACACCTCGCGCATCATCGACGCCCTGCGCGAGCGCTTCCCGCAGATCGAGGGGCCGCGCAAGAAAGACATCTGCTACGCCACACAGAATCGCCAGGATGCCGTGAAGCAGCTGGCGCTGGAGTGCGAACTGCTGCTGGTGGTGGGCTCGCCGAACAGCTCCAATTCCAATCGTCTGAAGGAGTTGGCCGAGCGGCTGGGCTGTGAGTCCTACCTGATCGACAGCGTGGACGACATGCAGCCGCAGTGGTTCGAGAGCAAGAGCCGTTTTGGCGTGACTGCGGGTGCCTCGGCGCCGGAAGTCCTGGTGCAGCAGGTAGTGGACCGGCTGCGACAGATCTGCGGCATGGAACCTGAAGAGCTGGACGGCGTGGAAGAGAACATCGTGTTCAGCATGCCCAAGGAACTGCGCCGCTGAAGCAGCGGCGCACGCGGCCTCAGAAGATCCAAGCGATCATCAGCCAGAGGATCACGAAGAAGGCCAGAAAACCGATCAGCATGAACTGCAGTTCGCCCAGCAGCCCGTCGCCCGAGGCGATGGCGAACACCACCAGGATCAGCAGCGTCAGGAAGAACGCGATCACGGCGGCATCGCGCATGCCGAGCCCCGGCGCCAGATGCGTGGCCACCAGTTCCCCCACCAGCGGCAGCATCAGCGCGGCTGCCGCCACCAGCAGCAACACCAGCACGATCAACGCAATGGCGATGCGGCGGGAATCGTCCTTGTCCTTCTTGTCGGTCTCTCCCACCATGTTCAGTCTTCCTTCTGATTGGCCTTGATGATTTCCCGGATCTTGTTGGGATCAGGCATGCCTGCGGCCACGATCTCGGGCTGATCGCCCGAGGTGTACAGTTCGATGGTGCCGGTGCCGAAGATCCGGTTGAAGAACGACTGTTTGACTTTCACCGTGCGCACACTGTCGATGTCGATTTCGGAACGCTCCTTGCTGAGCAGTCCTTTCTCGTAGAGCACGTGGTTCTCGTTGATGGACAGGCGCGAGGACTTGTTCTGCAGATGCCACCACAGCAGGATCAGGATGCCGATGCCCAGCGGGATCAGCAGGATGCACAGCACAAAGCCGAAGGGGTGGTTCTTGAACATCACAGGGTGGGCGTCGTAAAGCATGTTCATGTCAAAGTCCTGCTTCCATGAGAAAGTCCTGAATGCTGACGTAGATGCGTTCGCGTTCCTCGGCCGTGAAACGACCGTGTCCGCCGCCGGGAATCGTCAACAGCTGGTTGCGCACATTGGTGGCGGCCAGTGCCCGGTGCAGCTCCACACCGTGGGCATAGGGGACCACCGCGTCGGCATCGCCATGGATGCTCAGGATCGGCGGCAGGTCATTGCGCACGTAGCGTATGGGCGACAGGCGCTGGGCCAGCGCCATGGGCTGAGCCACGCCATTGAACCAGCGCGCGGCATTCTCGGCAAGATTGGGCCCCTGGATCACATCCTGCACGTCGGTGACGCCGAACCAGTTGATGGCGGCCGCCACGGGCGGCGTGGTGCCATCGGGGCAGCCGGAGGCAAAGCCTTCGCTGTCGGGAATCATGGCCACGGAAAGCGCCAGGTGTCCGCCGGCAGACTGCCCGCTCACCACCAGCTTCTGCGTGTCAATGTTGAAGCGCTCGGCTTCCGTGGCGATGGCGCGCAGGGCGCAGAAGGCATCGATCAGGGCCGCGGGCGCCGGAGCCGTGCCCCCGAGGCGGTAGCCCACATTCACCACGTTCCAGCCCATCTCCAGCCAAGGCATGAGCGCCAGAATCTGAGCGTTCTTGTTGCCCGCCACCCAGAAGCCGCCGTGAAAGAACACCAGGGTTGGCTGCGGCGTGGTGACATCGCGTCGCGCGTAGACATCCATGGCCAGCTGCGCCCCGGCCTGCGAGGTGTAGGGCACGTCGATGTTGACCTGATAGCGTGTCTCGATGGCAGTGGCAAAGCCGGCGGACTCCGCGAGTTGCGCCGAGGCCGGGGCGGTGAGCAGGCTGGCGAGAAGAGCCGCCAGCAGGGAATCGGTTCGCATGATGTCTTCCTGTTTTCAGTATCGTCTCGTCAATAAGTGGAGCGCTGCAGAGTGTAGCCTGATTCTGCGCATCAGGCACAGCGCGCCCCGTGAAGCTGTTCGAAAGTCATTCAAGTAGTAGCGCAAGTATCGGTGAATGGAGACGAATCCCCCGTCCAAGGGTAGTGAAGTTCACTTTTGCTCGGCTATACTTCGACTTGAATGCCTCCATCACAATGTCAACAAGGAATGTCCATGATCATCTACGGTGTGGCACTGCTGGCAGCCTGCCTGCTCACAGGTCTCTATCTTGGTGAACTGCTCGGTCAATTGCTCGGCGTGCAGGCCAACGTCGGCGGCGTGGGTCTCGCGATGCTGCTGCTGGTAATGGCCGGCGGCTCGCCCCGTATGCGCTCGCTCACCACTGGCGCATCCGGTGAAGGCGTGAAGTTCTGGAGCGCCATGTACATTCCAATCGTGGTCGCCATGGCCGCCAGCCAGAATGTCGTGGCGGCCGCCAGTGGTGGCATGCTCGCCGTGCTCGCCGGAGTGCTGGCCGTCGTTGTCAGTTTCGCGCTGGTGCCGGTGCTCAGCCGCATCGGACCGCAGAGTCCGCCCCTGCCCCCGCTGGAACAGGAGCCCTGATGGAAACCTTGCGCGCAGTCATTCAGGCTAATGGCCTCGTGGTGGCATTTCTGGTGGTCGGTGCGGCCGTCTGGCTGTCTTACTGGGCGTCACGGCACCTTACTCGAGGGCGCATTCACGGCTCGGCCATCGCCATCATTCTCGGGCTGCTGGCTGCCTATGCTGCTGGCCTTGCGAGTGGGGGCACCCGAGGCGTGGTGGACATAGGGCTGCTGGCCGGCATCGGCCTTATGGGCGGCGGCATGATGCGGGACTTCGGTATCGTCTCCACAGCCTTCGGAGTGCAGTTGTCCGAGTTGCGTCAAGCCGGCATCGTGGGTGTGGTGTCAATTCTTGCCGGAGTGCTGGTCTCGTTCATTGCCGGCGCGCTGATTGCCCTGGCGTTCGGGTATACCGATGCCGAGAGCATCACCACCATCGGTGCCGGCGCGGTCACCTACATCGTCGGGCCTGTGACTGGCACTGCGATCGGGGCCAGTTCGGACGTCATTGCGCTGGCAGTCGCTGCCGGCGTGGTGAAGTCCATCCTGGTCATGATCGGCACGCCACTGGTGGCACGCCACATCGGGCTGAACAATCCGCAGTCGGCAATGGTGTTCGGTGGTCTGATGGGCACCACCAGCGGCGTGGCTGGCGGACTGGCCGCCACCGACCCGCGTCTGGTGCCCTACGGCGCCATGACGGCCACGTTCTATACCGGGGTCGGCTGTCTGCTCGGCCCTTCCGTTCTCTATTTCATCGTTCGCGCACTCGTGTGAAGAGTGCCGCTTGTCGCACAAGGAAGACGTCACAATGAGTTCAGGCAGTCACACGGAGCAGCGCGCCTTTCCCGCGCTGAGTTTCGGCAATACAGCAGTGGCCCTGCAGACCACGGCGGGCGAGTGGACCTATTCCGATCTGCACGAGCGCATCAACAAGATGGCGGCCGGACTGCTGGAGGGCAGCACTGATCTGAAGGAGGAGCGCATCGCCCTGATGATCCCGGGCGGCGTGGACTATGTCACCACCTTGCTGGGGATCTGGCGTGCCGGTGGTATCGCCGTGCCCTTGAACGTGGCAGGCGCACTGCCGGAACTCGAGCACGCGCTGACCTGTGCTCAGGTCACACGTCTGGTGGTCTGTCTTTCCCTGGACACCGATCACATCGTGGCCCTGCACATCCTCTGCCAGGCCTTGATGATCGAAATGCTCACCGTGGCGGAAACCCTCGCTGACGGTGTCGGCAAGCTCCCCGTGCTTGCGCCCGAGCGACGCGCCATGATCCTGTTCACCAGCGGCACCACCAACAAGCCCAAGGGCGTGGTGAGCACGCATCGCAACATCCGCGCGCAGGTCACCACGCTGCTGGAGGCCTGGGGCTGGCAGGCCAAGGATTCCATCCCGCTGTTCCTGCCGCTGCATCACATTCACGGCATCATCAACATCCTTTGCTGCGGCCTGTGGATCGGCGCGCGCGTCGCCCTCTTCCCGCGCTTCGACATGGACCTGGTGATGACTCAGGTGCGCCTGCGCAAGTACACGGTGTTCATGGCGGTGCCCACCATCTACGTGAAGATCATTCAATACTTGGAAGCCCTGGATGCCGGCAAGCGCGAGGCCGTGACCTCGGCGTTCAAGGCCATGCGGCTCAATGTCAGCGGTTCGGCGGCCTGTCCCGTCAAGCTGTTCAATCAGTGGAAGGCGCTCACTGGCCAGACCCTGCTGGAGCGCTATGGCATGACCGAGATCGGGATGGGCATCTCCAACCCCTACCTCGGCGAGCGTCGCGCCGGTGCCGTCGGCCTGCCGCTGAAAGGGGTCGAGGTGGCACTGTTCGATGATGCCGGCGCCGTGATCGACAAGGACGAGGTCCCCGGCGAGATTCGCGTGCGCGGCCCCAACGTGTTCCTGGAATACTGGAACAATCCCGAAGCCACCGCGGAAAGCTTCGTTGACGGCTGGTTCCGCACCGGGGATGTCGCCGTGCGGGAGAAGGGCTATTACCGCATCATGGGGCGCTCGTCCGTGGACATCATCAAGTCCGGGGGCTACAAGCTCTCTGCACTGGAGATCGAGGGCACCCTGCTCACTCACGAGAAGATCGCCGAGTGTGCCGTGATTGGCATGGACGACGAGACCTGGGGCGAGGCGGTGACAGCCTTCGTGGTGCTCAAGCCCGGCCAGTCGCTGAGCCTGCCCGAGCTGAAGTCCTGGTGCGAATCGCGCATGTCGCCCTACAAGATTCCCAAGTCTCTGCGCGTGCTTGAGGCGATGCCCCGCAATGCCATGGGCAAGGTCATCAAGCCGGATCTGAAGCGTCTGTGATTGCCACTGATGCCGTTGCAGAGGCAGCAGCGGCCCGTGCAGAACGGGTCAGCGCCGATCTCAGAGACGGCACTCATAGGTAGCCGGAACCGGCAGCGCCTTCCAGGCAGGGAATTGCTGGTAGAAGGCTGGCAATGACGTCCCAAAGGCGTTCTGGAATGCCGACTCGGCCGTATTGCCTGCCGCTATCGCAGCCCCGTAGGTCAGCAGTGCGTTGGCACTGGATGAGCTCATCAGCTGTAGCACCCCCAGCATCGCCAGGGGATACACCGGCCCCTGCCGGCTGAAACTCTGCGCCGACTCCAGGAGGTTCAGGTCTGGCAGTCCCGGCGGCTGGCTTGTCGCGAAATCCGTGACTTCCTTGAGCATGCAGCCGCGCGCCGTGCTGATGGGCACCATTCCCTGCTGCGCAATTCCCAGCCAGCCCAGGTATTCCGCTGCTCCTTCGATCATCCAGTGCAGGCCTGCAGGCTGCGGTCCGCCAATCCAGCGTTGCTCGAACTGCAGCAGGTGAAACACTTCGTGGATGATGATCTTCCGGCGTGTCACCGGGCCGTGCACTGTCCAGCCTTGATTGGCGACACAGATCGTCATGTTCCTTGCGCCAGTGAATGCCGAGGCGCCGCCGCTGGTGCATCCCCTTGCGGTTCTCGAAGTGGCAATCGTGGTGCTCTGCTGCACGGTGCGTCCCAGAGTACTTTGATAGAAACTGCTGGCGAACTGCACGGCATCCTGAATCAGCTGGCGGTCTTCACTGCTGGTGGCTGCGTCGAACTGGAACGCGAAGACACTTCCAGTGGGGGTTGGGGACGGACTGGGGCTCGGGGCGGCGGTGGGCGCGCCCAGACGTACCCTGAAACTGCCAGGGGCATGGGCGCTGATCCCGAAGTGCGCTGGCACCACTTCCAGCCCGGCGTTCTGGTACAGCAGGCGCACGGCCGCTTCATCGCTGCAATTGGCGCGCAGCAGATACTCTCCCGCCGCGAGCGTCGTGATGTTCCAGGTGTACTCGGCGCCCGGGGTACCAGTGGCGAAGGCGGTGCCATCACGTTCCAGAACGACGAGATTGGCATCGCCCTGCGGGTCGACGCATTGCGGCAGCGTCATGGTGACAGACGCCGGGCGCAGGCCATTGCTGAAGTCACGCAGTTAGCTGACCTGGAAGCTGCCAAGACTTGAGCCGAGCTGCGTGGAGTTGCCGTTGATGTTGCGCAGCACGGCGAGGCTGGCGGCGTCGTTGCGCAGGCGCAAGTCTGCCTCTGTCCCGGGCACATGGTCGAACATCAGACTCACGACACGGCCATCCAGCGTCGGGTCTGCCCGGGTAATCAGCACCTGGTCACGATAGACCCCGGTGCGGAAGCTGCCACTGCAGTCCTTGCCTGTGCTGCTGTCAAAGGGGGTGGCGCTGTCGACACGAAAGACCAGGTCAGGGCTCACCAGACGCAGCGTCAGTGCCAGCAGTCGGTCCTGTCCGCTAGTGTCCTTTTCCACCTCGCACGCCGCATTATGCAGTGTGACACAGCTGTTCAGCAGTCCGGTGCCGCCGTCGTACAAACCGACATTGTTGTAAGGGGTCAGGGTGCCAGCCGGAGGTGCGTCGGCGTGTCTCCATGCAGCAGGCAACAGCAAGGTCGACAGCAAAAAAAGGCAGGTCAATCCGGGATGTCTGTGCATGGCGCATGGTCCTGACAGTGCAATGACGAGCAGGATAGAAGCCCGTGAGCTGGCTGTCCATTGCCGGGTTGACATTCGCTTTATGCTTGCTTGATACTTGCAATATCAAGTAATAAGCAAGGAGATTGCAAGTGAGTGTCGGAGCGGAAGGCAAAGTGCTGCTGGGGCTGTCTCATGTGCAGACGCGGCTGCACAAGCGCCAGGACCAATGGTTGGCTGCCCATGGCATCAGCTTCAAGGAATTTCAGGTGATGAGTGCCCTGAGCGAGGCAAGCACGCATTCTCTGAAGCGCATCGATCTGGCGGAAAAGGTGGGTCTCAGTGCGTCCGGGGTCACCCGCATGCTGCTGCCCATGGAAAAGATCGGGCTCATCAGCAAGGAGGAGGGGGCGCGGGACGCCCGCGTCAGTCTGGTGCGACTTTCCGCGGCCGGCGAGCGCATACTGGCGGACGCCGAGAAGTCCTTCACGCAGGGTGCCCGCGCGTTCATGAAGTCGCTTTCTGAAGAGCAGCGTGCGGCGCTGGCCACGCTGTCCAGGGTCGTTCTGCCATGACGCACATGTTCAACACCCAGCCCACGCTCATCGGCCCTTTGGTGGCGCTGCGCCCGCTCGTGGCAGAGGACTTCGAAGCCTTGTACGCCGCAGCCGCAGACCCACTGATCTGGGCGCAACACCCGCAACCCACGCGCTGGCAGCGCGAGGTCTTTGCGGAACACTTCTTCAAGAGCGCGCTGGCCGGCGGCAGTGCCTTCGTGGTGCTGGACAACGCCAGCGGCGCCATCATCGGGTCCACGCGCTACTACGACTGGCAGCCCCAGTCTCGCAGCATCGCGCTGGGCTTCACCTTTCTGGCGCGAGCCTGGTGGGGCGGGCCGGCCAATCAGGAAATGAAGCAGTTGCTGCTCGAGCATGCCTGGCACTGGGTGGACACGGTGTGGTTTCACATCGGCGCGCAGAACCTGCGCTCGCGGCGCGCGCTGGAGAAAATCGGCGGCCGCTTCAGCCATGTGGAAGAGCGCAGCGGCGGCGGGACGCTGGTGTCCACTGCGTTATATCGGATCGACGCGCCGGGTCGCCGCGTCTGATCAGCCTGGCCCGCCACACCTGCCACTCAAGGCAGCTGCGCGGCATTCTCCCGCGCGATCGCCAGCAGCGTGTCGCGGAATTCGGGCAGCAGAAATCCCTCGGCGATCAACGTGTCCGTGGCCTGCGTGTAGGCCTGCAGATAGTCCTGCGCACGCGGGTAGCGGGTGCTCACGGGCGCGCGCGGGTCCTTCCTGGTCGCCGCTTCCTGCGCGGTTGCCGCAAAGGGCAGATAACCCCCCGACAGACGCAGCAGTTCGGTGTCCGCACCGCTGCCGGCGCTGCGCAGATTCCACGGCACGAAAGTACCAAGGGGCACGACCGTCAGAGGGGGCAGCACCGTGCTGGCGCCCGAGTCATTGTTGTCGGCATTGACGGCAGGAACCCGTGCGCCATACCAGGACTGTGTGGAGGCCGGGTGCTGATCGACGATGCCCTGCTCGCGAAAGCGCGGGCCGAAATCCACATGACCCACCTGATACATGGCCTTGGGATGCGCAATGCCGGGCAGCGGGTTCCAGGCGGCGGGATTGATGCGACCATCCCCCAGATGCGAGGGCACGAGCGAGCCGTCGGCAATTCGCGGATAGCGGCTGGGAGGAGGCGGGGTGTCCGTGCGCACCCAGTCGACCAGGCGCGCCAGCAGCGAATCGGCGATGGGAGACCACAGATTCGGATTCGCTCCCAGCTGCCCGGCGCCGGCCGGTCCGGGGCGGCCTGTCCCCGAGCCATGGGCGGAGCCACCGAGGGTATAGAAGCGCACATTGGCCGGGATGTCGGCATCGTGCTGGCCCAGCGGGTCGGTGTGGGCCAGCGAGCCTGCACGGATCCAGTATTCATTGGACGTCTGCACGTGCATCAGCCGCGGCTCGGTGCCACTTTCGCGCGCCCGCTTCAGAATGCCGTCGGTGCGGCCCGTGAACGGGTCCACGCTGTCGCCATAAGTGAAAGGAAAATGGTCGTTCGGGAACAGATGGTATTCATGCTGCCCGTTGGTACTGGTGGGCATGGCGAAGCGCAGATTGAACATGCCGAAGCCGCCGCCTGCGATGACAGGCATCATGCCGTCGAACACGCGTCGGCCCGCCAGATCCTCGTTGAACCCCTGGTACAGAAACTGTCGCAGCAGGCGACCGCTCTGGGAATTGCCCCAGGCGACGGTATGGGCGAACGCCGGCATTTGCAGCTCTTCCAGCGTGGCGCGCAGCGACCCGTCTGTCGTGCCGTGGCGCAGCAGGGCAATGACGTCGCGAATGCCGGCGAGGCCGGCGCCGGCCAGCACGGGATCCTGTGCCTCGTAGATCAGCTCATACAATACGCCCGGCACCAGACCGCCGGCCACGCTCAGGGTGATGCGGACCTGCTCGCTGTCCGCCACTTCCTCCACCCGCAGACTGAAGTCCTCGCGCGGCACCGCTTCGCGCGGGTCGGCCTGATTCAGGCGCCGGGTAAGGGTGGCTTCGCGCAGGCCGTCAGCCGCGGGCCGGTACGCCAGATGGGCAGCTCCGGCGACCGACGCCTCGGCGGCGGGTGCGTTCACGAAGACTTCGTAGCGGACACTGCCTGTCACCGGTGCATCCCGGCTGCCCGTGACGGGGGCGTGCAGGCGCTGGCGCTCCTCGCCCGCTTCCAGCTCGGCGATCCAGCCGGTGCTCAGAAACGTGTGACCTTGAGTGCTCAGCGGGTGCTGCAGCGACAGGTCAGGCGGCAGAGAGCTGCGGCCACGATTGTTGACCTGGTAGAGCAGGGTGTCGCTGAGCGGGCCGCTGCGTGGCACCAGCAGGCGAAAGTCGGCGCTGAATTCGACCAGGCCGGCCGCATTGCGGGGGGCCAGTGCCAGGTCGACGATCTTCTGGTTGCCGGGCGCCTGGGGGTCGAGCGTGAGATGCAGCAGCCCGGTGACGGCTTCGTACTGCACGGCGGAGTCGGGGGCGCCCAGCAGCTCGCGGCCGTTAATCTCGATGCGCGAGACATCGGCGAGGGCCTGGCCCTGATGCAGCACCAGCAGGGGAAGCAGCGCTGCGGCCAACGCAGTGCGCAGTGAAAGCCGGAAGATATGTGTTTGCAATTTTGTGTTTCCGTTCGTCAAAGTCGTGGCAATCCCTCAGGGGGCAGGTCTAGAATCCCCACATCCCGAACAGGGTCTTTGCCTGATACTCTCTCAACACTCACGCAATAACAACAAGAAGGAATGTTCCATGAAAGCACTCGCTCGTGTTACCGCGCTCTGCGGTCTGAGTCTGGTCAGTGGGTTTGCCTCTGTCGTCAGCGCCGCGGAAGCAGTCCCGGTCTACATCAACAACAACGGCATCGCCTTCTCGCGCATGCAGGACGGTCAGGTCATTGCCTATGACCCGGTGGCAGCCTTTGACGAGAACACCATTGCCGTTGCCGACTGCAACGCCTTCAAGGCCGAGCTCAAGGGCGTGAGCTGGTGCTTCTCCAGCCTCACCAATCAGGAAGCCTTCGTCGCCGCCACCGGCGAGAACGGCAGCAATCGCTACGTGCCCTTCGGCGGGGGGCATTGCTCGCTGGGCCTCGCCAACGGCAATCTGGTGGCTCGTGGCGACCCGCGCACGGCAGTGCGTATCGGCAATGAGCTGATCCTGAACGGCAATTTCGATGTGCGTGCGCGCTTCCTGCAAGACACCGAGCGCAATCTGGACAACGCCCGTCTGCGCTTCCAGCTGGCCATCCAGAGCGGCGATCTCGTCGAGAACTGAGCGGCCCACTGGCAGCTGAGTCAGTAGACATCCCCGTCGAGATTGAGCTGCCAGTAGCCCACATCCAGCCATTGCCCGAACTTGTAGCCCACTTCCGCGAAGTGGGCCACCTTGCGCATGCCGAATTTCTCGTGCAGCGCCACGCTGTGCGCGTTGGGTAAGGCGATGCAGGCCAGCACCGCGTGGATCGGCAGTTCCCGCAGGGCGGCAAACAGCTGCGTGTAGAGCGCGCTGCCAGTGCCGGCGCCGCGCTGCTGCGGATGCAGGTAGATGGAGATTTCCACACTGTGCCGATAGGCATGCCGCACCTTCCACGGGCTGGCGCAGGCAAAGCCGAGCAGTGCGCCGTTGCGCTCGGCCACCAGCCAGGGCAGACCGGCCGCTTCGACGGCGGCGAGTCGGCTCGCCATGTCGGCACCCGACAGTGCCTTTTCCTCGAAGCTGATGGTGGTTGACTGGACGTAGTGCGAATAGAGGGCGGCAATCTGTGGAGCATCGTCTTGGTGGGCGCTGCGGATCATGGAGGCGGCTCGTGCAAGGATTTCCGGAACTGGCTGCGCGCAGCCGCAAGCGCTGCGCGGCGCCATCTTAGCGGCACCTCCACAGAGGGCTCAATGGCGCTGAGGCAGGTCTGGTGATTTTCTTGTGTCGGCAAGTGTGCTACTACTGGCCGCGTTCTTGTTCGACACACAACAACAAGCAAATGTTTCGACTCCCGAGGGCACTCCCATGACTCGCATCGCGCTCGCCCTGGCTCTCGTCGCCAGCCTGTTCACTCTTCCCGTTCACGCTCAGAATGCCTCCGCCCTGAATGCCGCGCTGGCTGCCGCCGAGGGCAGACCGGCTGCCGACAAGGATGCCGATGCCCGACGCAAGCCTGCGGAAACCCTCGACTTCTTCGGCATCGGGCCGGGAATGACCGTGGTGGATCTGATCGCCTCCGGTGGCTATTACACGGAAGTGCTGGCCAATGCCGTCGGCTCGAATGGCAAGGTCTACATGCAGAATGCCCCGTCGGCCCTGACCGGCGAGCGTGGCGAACGCACCGCGCAGGCCATCAATGACCGACTGGCTGGCGGCCGTCTGGCCAATGTCGAGCGTCTGAACCGCGACCCCCACGACCTCGGCTTGCCCGATGGTTCCCTGGATGGCGCCGTCATCGCGCTGGAATATCACGAGCTGTACCGCAATGCCGATCCGCAGACGGAAGCCCGTTTCCTGGCGGAAATGAAGCGTGTGCTCAAGTCCGGCGGCGTGCTCGGCATCATCGACCACGCCGGCAATGCCGGCAACGACAATGGCCCCATGCATCGCGCCGAACTTGACAAGGTGCTGGCAGGCACCGCAGCGGCGGGCTTCATCGTGGACGGTACCAGCGATCTGCTGCGCAATCCGGCCGATGACCGCAGCCTCACGGTGTTCGATGCCAGCATCCGCGGCGTGACCGACCAGTTCATCGTCAAGCTGCGCAAGCCCTGATTCTGGAACGTCTGCCAAACGCCCTGGACATGAAAATGACGACATATCGCCTCTTCAGTTCTCTGTTGCTCTGCGCCGCGCTGGCCTTCCTGGCAAGCCCGTCGTGGGGAGCCCCTGAGCGCTGGCACCGCCTGATGGAGCCGCAGCAGCTCGCGTCCATCCTGGCGCGGGTGCCGCAGACGCGGGTGCTGCAAGTCACCGGAGATCACGCAGCGGGCCATATCCCCGGTGCGGTGGCGGCGCCCTATGCACTGTTCCGCGGCCCGCAGGAGAATCCCGGCCAGTTGCCGGAGCTGGGCGAGCTGACCGCGCTGGTGCAGCGACTCGGCATCACGGCGGACACGCCCGTGGTGGTGGTGCATCAAGGCAGCAACGCCGCAGACTTCGGCGCGGCGGCAAGGGTGTACTGGACCCTGAAATCCCTGGGCGTGCAGGATCTCGCCATCCTCAACGGCGGTCATGCGGCCTGGAGTGCGGCAGGGATGCCGGTGAGCACCGACCCGGTCAGCGTGACGCCGTCGCAGTTCACGCCGCAGTGGCGTGATGACTGGCGCGTGACCACCTCCGAGGTGGAAGCGCTGGTGGCCAATGGCGGTGCCCGGCTCATCGATGCGCGGCCGCCGAGTTTCTTCCAGGGGCTGCAAGCCAGCACCGGCCTGCCCGGCACCATTCGTGGCGCCGGCAATCTCGCCTTCGAGAGCTTCTTCGATGGCGCAAGGTTGAAGCCTCGGGCCCAGGTCAGTGCGATTCGCGCGGCCTACCCGCAACCGGACGCGCCCGTCACCGTGTCCTTCTGCAATACCGGCCATCAGGCGGCCGTGAACTGGTTCATCCTGAGCGAGTTGCAGAATGTGCCCAACACGCGCCTCTATGCCGAGAGCATGACGGAATGGAGTCTGCAGGCGCGCCCCATGGACAATCAGCCGAGTGCGCTGCGCCATTACTGGCAGATGACCACTGACTGGATCGGAACTCTGTTCGGCGCCTGACCCATGAACTCTTCTGTCGTCAATCCGTCCCCGCGCAGGGCCGCCCTCGTGCTGCTGGCCTTCTTGGCAGTCTTTCTCACCTTTGCCACAGCCGGCCCGCGTGCGGCGCTTCTGATGCTGGTCGGGCTCGGCTTCGGCCTCACGCTGGAAGGGCTGCGCTTCGGCTTTGCCGGCCCCTGGCGCACCCTGGTCACCGAGCGCGACGCGCGCGGACTTCTGGCCCAGTTCTTGGCCATCGGGCTGACGGCGTGCATTTCCATGCCCCTGCTGGCGAGCTTTCCCACCGAACTCAATGGCGCCCACGCGCCCATCGGCCTGGCCATGGTCGTGGCGGCCTTCGTCTTTGGCGCCGCCATGCAGCTCGTCATGGGCTGTGGCTCGGGCACCCTGGTCAATGCCGGCAGTGGCAATGCCATCGCCCTGGTGGCCCTCGTCGGCTTCGTGGCCGGCAGTTTCCTAGGCACCTTGCATCTGGCGTGGTGGGGCAGCTTTGGCGTGCTGCCGCTGCTCACTCTGCAAGGGCAGTTCGGCACGACCGGCGGGCTCGCCATGACCTTGCTGGGCCTCGGCGTGCTCGCGGCGCTGGCTCTGTGGCGAGCCTTGCCGGGCAAGCGCTTGCCGCCGCGACGTCTGTGGCTGGCGGCTGCGCTCATCGCGCTGCTGGCTGTCCTGAACCTGGTGATCGCCGGGCAGTCCTGGGGCGTGGTCTATGGCCTGGGGCTGTGGGGCGCGAAGCTGGTCTCTGCGGCGGGCGCCGATCTGAGCGGCACGCTCTTCTGGGGCAGCGCCGGCCATGCCGAACGCCTGAGTCAGTCGTTGCTCACCGATGTCACCTCGCTGACCAATATCGGCCTGATTCTCGGTGCCTTCCTCGTCATGCGCTGGCGTGCGGTGCCCGACCCGCAGGTGACGCCGCTCACGGCGCGCAGCTGGCTGGTGGTGCTGCTGGCGGGGCTGGTGCTGGGCTACAGCGCGCGCGTGGCGCTGGGCTGCAATGTGGGGGCGTTCTTCAGTGGCGTGTCCACCGGCAGTCTGCACGGCTGGGCCTGGTTCGTGGCGGCCTTCGCAGGCTCGCTGCTGGGCATCCGCCTGCGGCCGCGTCTGTTGCTGCCCCTGCTGCCTGCGAGTGGTAGCGGGACAGGAGGAGGGCGCTGATGCTGGCCTTGCTGCAAGCCAGTCGCCCTCGTGTAGGCGGCCTGAGCCTGATTCTGGTGCTGTTGCTGCTGCTGGTCGATCACGGCCAGTCGCGCCCCATCAATCCCTATCAGGCCCCGGCCCCCGTGGCTCTGGGCTCCGGCGTGGCGCCGACGGCGGCCCACTGCACGGCGCCCTGAGCGCGCTGCATCAGTCGCTGCGACCGGCAGCTTCGCGGGCGATGCGCAGCGTGGCCTCGGTGCTGCCAGAGATGCCGGCATCGCCCCAGTAACCCATGGTCGGCATCAGGAAACCCTGCTCCAGACGCTGCACGATATCCCCCGCATTGGTGGTGATGCCGCAGGGCACATTGTGCTGCTTGCACAGCGCGACCACGCTCGCGATGGCCTCCTGCACTTCCGGGTGATTGCCCGGTAACCCCATGTTCATCGACAGGTCGGCCGGGCCGACGAAGATCGCGCCCACGCCCGGCGTGGTCATGATGGCTTCGGCATTGCGCACGCCTTCTGCCGATTCGATCTGCAGCACGGTCAGCAGCTCGCCGCGTTCATTGAGGGGCCAGGTGTCCGCTATTTGCGTGTAGTCGGGCACACCCCAGTACCAGGTGGCCACGCCCGGCGAGGACCCGCGCACGCCGATGGGCTCCATGATCTGCGAACCGCGCGGCTGCGGGTAGCGCATGGCGGACACGGCACGGCGGGCCTGCTCGGCATTCTCGACATAGGGGAACATGATGCCGAAGGCGCCGATGTCCAGGATCTGCTTCACCATCCACTCCGGATCATTGCGGCCGTTGTCCGGCAGACGCACGCGTGGTGCGCATCTGCGTGTGGCCCTGCTCGGCGATGCGCTGGACGTCGGTCATGCCCAGCAGGAACTGCAGCAGGGTTTCCATGTTGAAGGCGGTGTGCTCCATGTCGATCAGCACATGGTCCAGATTGGAACGTGCCAGGGCTCGCGCATTGGCCAGCGAGATGTCGCCGGAGAACAGGCTGAACACGGGTTCTCCCTTCGACAGAGTCTCGATGCTGCGATTCAGGCGCACCTATTCCTGTGCGATGGCGGCCGTGGCGGCCAGACCCAGCAGACATGCCAGGCTCAGAGCTTTCAATTTCATTGGATGGACCTCGTGACGATGGGTGTCACTGTTGAATGGTGACGGGCGACGGCATGGTAGCAAGCAGAGGTGTCAGGTCAACCAGAAAGCGCCGCTGTCTCGCAGCTCCTCCGTGTCGAGCGCGCAACTGCGGCCTTCGGCGAGATCTGCCGGCAGTGTCACAACACCGATTCGCACTCGGTGCAGCGCCAGCACCGGGTTGCGGAAGCGGCCGAACATGCGCTTGATCTGGTGGTAGCGGCCCTCCACCAGGGTGACCCGTGCCAGCGTGTCGTCGAGGATATCGAGGCGCGCGGGTCGAGTGATGATGTCCTCGCAGGCGAAGTGCATGCCGGCCGCAAAGGCGTCGACCATCTCCTTCGTGAGCCAGTCCCGCACACGCACTTCGTAGACCTTTTCCACGGCGGCGTCGGGGGCCATCAGCGCGCGGGACCAGCGACCGTCGTTGGTCAGCAGCACCAGTCCCGAGCTTGCCCGGTCGAGGCGGCCCACGAGATGCAGGGTGTCGCGCGCGGGATGCTCCAGCAGGTCAATGACGGTGGTGTGCACGGCATCGCGAGTGGCACTGAGCACGCCCGCCTGCTTGTGCAGTTTCAGATAGACGGGCGTCGCACAGGGCAGTGCCTCGCCGTCCACCGCCACGCGCGCGAACTGATCCACCGGCTGGTTGACCGCGTTGGCCACTTGTCCGTCCACCACGATGCGCCTCTGGGCCAGCAGTGCCCGCACGGCGCTTCGTGGCAGTCCGAGCGTCTGGTTCAAGTAGCGATCAAGTCGATGGGTTAAGCCGGGCATGCAGGGGAATCGTCCGTGTCAGGTGAAACGTCTCTTCAAACTGGACAAGTGCGGAGCACAGGGTTACCTTCGGGGCGTCTTGTCGGTCAAGAATGCCGAAAGTCGCAACAGCATTACCTTACCCAACACGCAAGTGCTTTGACAGGAGTGAACAATGAAAAGAAAAGCCCTGTACGGCCTTACCCTGGGAGCAGCGCTCACGCTGGCGGCCAGCCCGCCTGATGTGTTCGCCCAGGCCATGGAATCGGTGGAGCCCTTCAAGGTCGGCACCTTTGCCATCAACGATGTGCCCACTGTCGGCCTCGTGCTGCGCAATGACCAGCTGATTGTCGATCTGGCCGCTGCCAACCGGGCGCTGGAGCTGCTGCCGCAGTACGCCAGCATGAACATGCCCGACAACATGATCGGTCTGATCGAGCAGTACGAATACGGTCTCAAGTACCGCATCTATGAGCTCGTGAACTGGATGGTGGAAGAGGACCTGCTGGAGGGGCGTGAGCTGCGCAGCTTCGTGCATCCCGTCGAGTCGGTGGACATCATGGCCCCGATCCAGTACCCCAGCAAGATCATGAATGCCGCCGTCAACTTCTACACCCACGCCTGTGAAGGCTGCAACGACGACGAACTGGCCAGCCGCATCCGCGAGCGCCAGGAGAACCGCGGCGTGCCCTACCTGTTCCTCAAGCCCACGCGCGGCGCCGTGATCGGCGATGGCGATGACATCATCATGCCGTTCGGCCGCGACCGCATCGAATGGGAAGTGGAGATGGCCATCGTGTTCGGCCGCACCGGCAAGTATGTGTCGGCCACGCGGGCCTATGACCACGTGTTTGGCTACATGGTGGCCATGGACATCTCCGACCGTGGGGGCCGTCCGCCAGGTGGTTACGGCGTGACCTCCGACTGGTTCGTGGGCAAGGGGCATGACACCTTTGCGCCGCAGGGCCCGTGGATTGTGCCCAAGGAGTTCTTCGGCGACCCGATGGAGCGTCTGCACCAGACCCTGGTGATCGATGGCGTGACCGTGCAGGAAGCGAAGGCCGGCGACATGATCCACAACATTCCCGAGCTGATCGAGTACGCCTCGTCGCTGATCACGCTCTTCCCGGGCGATGTGCTGCAGAGTGGCACATCGGGCGGCACTGGCGCAGGCCGCGTCGAACGCGCCAGCGGGTCCGGTTACCTCATCGATGGCGAAACCATCAGCGCCAGCATCGAGGGCATTGGCACCCTGACGCACACCGTGCGTGTGGAGCAGAGTGTGCCGGCCGATCTGTCCGGCTCGCAGCTGCCTCCGGTGAGCACCTACCGCGACTGAGATGTGTGAAAGGAAAAAGCCCGGCACTGCCGGGCTTTTTTTTGCCTGAGGGTTCTGCGGGCTGCCATGCATGAGTGACGGCAAGCTCGCGGCGCTCACTGGCGCAGGATCTTCACCAGCGGCCGGCCCTTCGCCAACTCGTCCACCAGCTTGTCCAGCCAGCGGATCTTCTGCATGAGCGGGTCGGCGATCGTTTCCACGCGCACACCGCAGACGGTGCCCGTGATCAGCGCGGTGCCGGGGTTCATGGCCGGCGCCTCTGCAAAGAAGCGTTCGAAACTCACCGCCTGCGCGATCTGGTCTGCCAGCGAGTTGGCGTCATGGCCTGTCAGCCAGCAGATCACCTGGTCCAATTCCTCGCGGCTGCGCCCCTTGCGCGCGACCTTGTTGACATACAGGGGATACACGGACGCGAAGGACATGGCGAAGATCTTGTGCGGGCTGCTCATGGCGGGCTCCTGAATGGACGGCTCTGTTGCTGATGGTGGCGTCCTGGCGTCCTGCGAGCAAGTCGCCATGGGCCTGTTCGCCGCAGGCATTGAGACGGCTGTCGCGGGGCGGGTAGACTCCTCGGACCTGCCACTTTCCCTGCTGCTGCGCGAGCAGCAGTGCGTCCCTCCACAAGGAGCTCTTTGAAATGAATGACCAAGGTCATTGCCTGTGCGGGGCCATCCGCTACGAACTTTCCGGCGCGCCGCTGCATGTGGCGCTGTGTCATTGCAGCGACTGCCGTCGCAGTGCCGGCGCACCGTGTGTGTCCTGGGCCATGTTTCAGGAGGGGAGCCTCACCGTCAATGCCGGCCAGCCGAAGACCATCAATTCCTCCGGCACCGCCATGCGCAGCTTCTGCCCGGACTGCGGCACGGGGCTGTTCTATCGCAATGCGGTGAATCTGCCCGGCATCGTGGATGTGCAGACAGCCACACTGGATGACCCGGATGCCCTGGCACCCACCCTGCAGATCCAGGTGGCCGAGCGATTGGGGTGGATGGCACACATGCACGAATTGCCGGCCTTCGAGCGCTTCCCTGGCTGAGTTATCCCGTCAGCATGCAGTCCGTGCGTACACTCGCTGCTCAGGCGTCTTGCGTGTCGCGCGCACGTGCTGCCCAATGTGATTTCCTGCCTTTCATGCCAGGCGGCAGCGCCAGCCCGACGCGACAGTGCGTGAAGGGATCAGTGCGATGCACGTGCTCCAATATCAGGGCCGCGGCATCGGCATACGGAACGATCATTTGCGGAATCTTCGCGGCGAAAAGCGGCAACAGCAGCGGCCCCGGCAACAGGCGTGCCAGTGCGGGGAGGGGGGCAGGCAGGGCATTCGCGGATACCCGCAGCGCGGCAACACCGAGCGCCTCGCTGTCGACCATGGGGCCAGGGCAGAGCAGACGCCAGTCCAGCGGGCTGCGCTGCAGCCGCTCGTGATTGACGCGATGCGGCCAGTAGGTGTCGCGCACCTTGGGCAATTCCACGCCACGACGACCGGCAGCATCCAGGTCCAGCAGAGCGGCGCCGCCCAGGAACCAGCACACCGGGCGCCGCTCGGCCGGCAGGGTCTCCAGCGCAGTCACCACCTTGTCGACCATGGCCACGAAGGCCTCGCCCTGAGTCACCACGCTGGCACAGAACACCAGCACTTCATGCCCGTCCACAAACCCCGCCAGTTGCGCCAGCGAGGCCGTGTCCAGATCGAGTTCGCTGACCTGGGCGCGGGCCTCCACATCAGGCGCCAGCCGACGCCGGTCACGCACGGCGACCGACAGCGGCCAGCCGCGTTCCAGCGTCTGTCTGGCGACATGGCGACCCAGATTGCCGGTGGCACCGAGCAGGGCGAGTGAGGGACTGTGCATGGGGCTGCTCCCGTGTCAGGCGCCGCGAAGTCAGCCGGGACGGTGGATGGCGCAGAGCTTGTGGCCGTCTGGATCGCGCACATAGGCGAGGTACATGGTGCCCAGACTGCCCTGACGCGGGCCCGGCGCGTCTTCGATGGAGGTGCCGCCGTGCGCCACCGCCGTGTCGTGGAAGGCCTGCAGTTGCTCGGGCGAACTGCATTTGAAGCCGATGGTGGCGCCATTGGCGACCGTTGCAGGCTCGCCATTGATGGGCTCGGTGAGGCAGAAGGTGCTGCCGTCGTGACGGTAGAACAGGCGCACGTGACCGCTGGGGCCGACGTTGCGTGCGGGTTCGCCCGCGCCGAGAACACCGAGTACGGCGTCGTAGAAGCGCTTGGCGCGCTCGATGTCATTGGTGCCGATCATGATGTGGTTGAACATGGAAAAGCCTCGTGAAGGTGACTCTGATTAGACGCATAGTGCCGCGTAAAGGCTGCCCTGTCGACGCCAACGATGGGCTGGCTGTCGTGCAGCGCTTTCAGCCGGCGAGCGTGCCTGCCTCGAGCAGGTCCAGATAGAGGAACTCAGGTGCATTGACGCCAGCCAGCCTGCGAATCTCCACCAGTCTGGGAGACTCGAAGAATGCCTTGGCCGCTGCAATGGAGGTCCAGGCCGAGAAATGCACGATCCTGTTGGCGTCGTACTCGTGCTTCAACACCTGGTAGCTGCGCTCTCCGGCTTCCCGGCGGATGTCCGCCGCCTTGTCGAAAACTTGCTTCCAGACCGGGTAGTCCTCGACTTCATGGATGATCAACACGTACTGCATGGGCGTCTTGCTGACTTGGGTTGGGTGTGACGTGCTGTCGCTCGAACGCCGGCACGCGGGGTGCACGATCATGCGTCATGAGCACCTTGTGAGTCACTCCACGGCACATCGATACGTCCCCATCTTCTGGGCATCACCGCCGAGGGGGGGAACTGCTCCAGGAAACCGCGTACTCGCCTGGCGCCAGGGCGTCGCCCACCTGCTGCAGCAGAATGGCACTGCGTGTCAGATCGGGCGCTGCGTCGAAGAACAGTTGCAGGTATTGCGGGGTGCTGCCCAGCGCGGCGTTGGCGGGAGGCTCGCTGTGCTGCAGATAGTTCAGGAAAACGTCGTTGAACAGTTCCGTGCGCGTCCCGATGCCCCCAGAACCATCACGAGCCCTGCGGCGCCGCCAATACGTTGAAACTGATGCCAATGCGGTCGCGGTCGCTGGTGTTCTCTTCCACGCCATGCTCCAGCCAGCCTGGGAAAACATAGATGCGGCCCTCTTCCGGACGCATGCGGATCTCCTCGGCGGTGAAGTCGGACACCTTGTCCACCGGGTAAGTCAGCATGCGCGAGGCCACGCGCGGGTCACGGAAATAGATGCTGCCGCATTCGGGTGCCTTCAGGCTGATGTAGTAGACACCGCTGAAATGGCAGTTGGCGTGGAAGTGCAGCTTGTTGGACGCACCGGGCGGGCTGATGTTCAGCCAGGACTGCAGCAGGAACTGCATGCCCGGGCGGAAGTTCAGGGACTCGCCGATGCGGTCGCAGATCTGCAGGATGCGCAGATTGATGTCGTTGAACTCGGGCAGCTCCTGCAGGATGTTCAGGCTTTGCCAACCGTGGATGTTGGTGTTCTGCACCCCGGCCGGGTCGCGCTGACGCAGCTCGAGGGCGCGTTGCAGCAGGCTGGCGTTGAAGGCCTCGCGGTCATCGAAGAGAGTGGTCCAGACCATGCTGGGGAACAGTGCTTGAGGAATGATTTGCAAAGTCGTGTTTCCTTGTAGTGGTGAATGACAGTTGTTGTGGAAGAGAGTTGTTGTGAAAGAGGCCGCGCACGGTGTTCAGAGCAGCGTGGTGGCGAGAACAGGGTGTGGCCGTTCTGAAAAGGCCCGAAGATATATTTGAATCGCCCGTCCGTCCAGTTTCATAATGCTCCGGGATCAGGCGGGCGCCGCGGGGGCGCCGGCATCACCCACACAGAAGAGAGCGCGCGAGCATGAGCACACACGCAGGTAAGAGAGCGGCAGTACTGACGATGGCATTGCTGGGGGCGCTGGCCGTGCTGCCGGCGCAGGCGGCCGAGGACGAGCAGGTGGTGATCGAGGATCTGACGCCGGCCCAGCTGCGGGAAGAGATCGAGAAGATCCAGACCGAGTTCTATGCGGTGTTCAATCGCCATAATGAAGACGACGCCTTCGATGTCATCTGTCAGGAGTTCACCCCCACAGGATCGAACATTCCGCGGACGGGGTGCGAGCCTGGCTTCGTGACGGTGCGCCGGGGCGCGAACGCCAACGACTATCGCCTGGGCACCGACGAGCTGCTGACCCAGGACGCCCTCATGCGGGAATTGCAGCCCCAGTTTGCCCAGTTGACCGAAAAGATGAATGCCCTGGCCGCCACGGACCAGTATTTCCGCGAGCTCGGCCAGATCCTGCAGATGCTGAACGAGCGTCTCAGGGAAATAACACGCTGAAAGCGTTACCAAAAGAAGCAAAAGTGTTACGTGATACCGATATCCACAAACCGTTCGTTCTGTCGCAAAAACCTGCAACTCGACGGAGGTGGCCCATTACAAATTGTTGCTATTGCGCCCGCGCTGGGACACTATTCGCGGCGTTCCATATCCAATTGGTTCCCAGTCGGGGGGGACTTGGCAATGAGCAGGGATACTCATGGCCTCACGCCGCCCTTCCTGTTCCATATTCATGCTATTGATAAAAAAAACCATCCAGTAGGAGAGTTGTATGCGAAAGAATGCACCCCACAAGCGCAGGCTGTTGAGCGCGGCGATTTCCCTGTCCATGCTTCCCATTGCCCACCAGTCTTTCGCTCAGGCCGCACCTGAAGTCGAAGAAGTGGTGGTTACCGGCTCCTATATTCGACGTTCCGAAGGATTCCAGGCCGCGTCACAGGTCACCCAGCTCAGCGCTGATGACCTCGCCGATGCAGGCACACTGAACCTCGGCGAAGTCATGCAGAGCATGTCCTTCGTTGGCGGTCCGTCATCTTCCACCACGAACACCATCCAGGGTACGTCTTCACGCAGTCAGACCATCGACCTGCGCGGCCTGGGTTCCCGTTCCACCTTGACTCTGGTCGACGGCAAGCGTGTCGCCGACGAGAACGTGCAGGTGATGATCCCGACCATCGCGATTCAGCGCATCGACATTGTGGCGGACGGCGCAGCCGCTCTGTACGGTAACGAGGCAGTGGCAGGCGTGGTGAACTTCGTGCCGTACACGTCCTATGACGGCGGCAAGGTCGAAGTGTACGGCGAGCGTGATGGCGAAGGCGATTACGACGAGCAGTCCGCCCAGGCCATGTGGGGCGGCGACATCGGCGGCCTTGACGTGCTTTTCGCTGGACAGTACCGCACCAACAGCCGTCTGGGGTGGGATGAGCGTCCCTACCTGGCGCAGTCCGGCATGAACTACTCCTCACTGGCTCCGGGTAACTACCGTGTCCCGGTGCGTAACGCTGCCGGTCAGTACACTGGCACCTTCACCAGCGCTGCTGACCCGAACTGCGCCCCTGCAGCGGAGCGTAAGGGCTATGTGGCCGATGCCAAGAACAACCCCTACGGCATGCGCGTGGGCACCAACTGCTGGTTCGACTACGGCGATACCCGCAGCTACCGCGAGCCCACTGACACTGCGTCCTTCTTCGCGAACGCGACCTGGGATGTCAGCGAGGATCTGGTCCTCAAGGCCCAGTACTTCCGCTCACGCCTGGCCGAGACGTCCTACACGTCGACGTCCAACCCGGGTAACTCCCGCATCGGCGAACTGCCCTCCATTCGTGGCGAGCAACCCGGCAACCCTTTCCTTGCGAAGAACGCTGCCGGTCAGCAGCTGTACGGTGTTGACGCCAATGGCGACGGTATCCCCGATCGTGGCACGGTGGACCTGAACAAGGACGGCCGCATGGACTACATCGTGTCCGGCACCACGGCAAACGGCGTTCTGCTGCACGAAGACGTGTTCGCCCGCTCCCTGCGTCCGATTAACAAGACGCACACCACGTCCGATGGTCACACCGCTGACGGCGACAACATGTCCGGCAGCTCCGACCACAATAGCCGTTTGAGCCTGCAAGCCGACTTCACCGTGCCCTTCATAGAAGGCTGGGAAGGTATGGCGTCATACTCACGCAGCGTGAAAGACCTGCGGTACATGTCCAACCAGAACTACAGCATCTCTGCCATGAAGCAGGGCTTGAACTGTGACGTGCTGCGCGACCGCGATGCCTGCTACAACCCGTTCTTCGTGGTCGACCAGTCCACTAACAACACCAAGGACGTGATGAACGCCATCGCCGCTCGCACTCCAGAGTGGAGTGAATTCCATCTGGATACTGTGGATCTGATTCTGAATGGTGAAGTACCACTGGGCGGCTTCGAGCTCCCAGGCGGCCCGATCGGCGCTGCCGTGGGTTACCAGTGGCGTGGCGACAAGTACACCAACACGCCTTCCGTGGCGGAAATGCGCGGCGACACCTGGATCGGCAGCCCTTTCCCAGAAACCATCACCTCCGGTTCCCGCGAAGTTGATGCCTATTTCTTGGAAATGGCAATCCCCGTCCTGGAAACCGTGGAAATCGAAGCCGCTGTCCGTCAGGAGAAGTTCAGCACTGGCCAGAAGTCCACTGACCCGAAATTCGGGATCACCTGGGCCGCGGCAGACTTCCTGACCCTGCGTGCCACCACGGGTGATGCGTTCATTGCACCGTCACTGACGCAACTGCTCGACCCGGTAAGCTGTGGTCTGTCCACGGTGTCTGACCGTTTCTCGCCGTTCTCCGCGTTCACCACTGCCTGCTCCGGCGGCAACCCGGCGCTGGAAAACGAGTACTCCACGTCCAAGCAACTGGGAATGGATCTGTCCTTCGGTGAGTTCGATCTTTCCATCACCTGGAACCAGACCGATTTCGACAACCGTATCGTGGGCATCTCCGGCCAGCAGGTCATGAACAATGACTTCGAAGCCTTCAAGAAGTGGTCAGGCTTCACCGGTTCAGGCGTTGGCGCTGCCAACCAGCCGACCCGTGCTCAGCTGCAGGCCTGGCTGAAAAGCGGTCTGTCCAACCCGGAAATCCTGCGTGACCCGGACGACCTCGGCAACCTGCTGCAGATCACCTCTCCGGGCAACGTGAACGCCCAGAGCGTGAAGGTCACCGCGTACGACATCCAGGGTAACTACCGTTTCAGCCTGGGCGACTGGGGTGACTTCCGCATGAACCTGCAAGCCACGATGATGGATTCCTTCGAGTTCCAGGACAACGCAGCTGCTGCCGTACAGGAAGGTCTGGGCAAGACCAACCTGCTGACAGCCACCGCGCCTGCCGTGCCCGAGTGGAAAGCCAACCTGCGTCTGGGCTGGGTCATGGGCAGCCACGCAGTGACTGGTACTGTGCACTACGTGAGTGCGCTGGATTGGGATGGCACCAACTACATCCCGTCAATCCTGCAGTTCGCCAACACCAACCCGAACCCGACTATCATCGGTGGTCAGGTCAAGGCCTGGACAGATTTCGACCTGGCCTACACCTACCGTGGTCTGAGCCTGTATGACGGTGAAGTGGGTGTAAGCGTGGGTGCACGCAATCTGTTCGACCGTGCTGCTCAGCGTACTCCTGACTTCGCCGGCGTGATCGGCGAGCTGCAGGACCCGATGGGTCGTTCACTCTACGCTCGCGTGACTTACGACTTCTAAGTCATCCCGCGCGTCAAGCCGTGCAGGTGGCGGGCAGTCGACGTCCCTCACGGCAGCTACCGAAAGAGGCCCCTGCGGGCCTCTTTTTTTTCCTGATCAGGCCTTGCGCACAAACTCCGATTTCAGCTTCATGGCGCCAATGCCATCGATCTTGCAGTCGATGTCGTGATCGCCGTCCACCAGGCGAATGTTCTTCACCTTGGTGCCGACCTTCACGACCAGCGAGCTGCCCTTGACCTTGAGGTGCTTGATGACAGTGACACTGTCGCCGTCCTGCAGCACGTTGCCATTGGCGTCCTTGATGACGCGCACTTCCTCCGTGGCACCCTTCGCCGCCTGCGCCGACCATTCATGGGCGCATTCCGGGCAGACCAGCAGATCGCCGTTCTCGTAGGTGTATTCGGAACCACATTGCGGGCAGGGGGGAAGGGAACTCATGCGGAAAAACCTCGTGTGACGTGTGGGATTGCGAAGGGGCGGGATTCTACGCCTGGCCGGGCGTTCGACCAAGCCGCCGGCTTGTCTTGCCCGGTGCCGAGGAGGACAATGCCGCCACCCCGGCGGAAATCGGTCCGCCCACAGTCACGAGGATTTCCCATGCTCAAGAAGACCTTCACCAGAACACTGCTGGCGGGTGCTGCCCTGCTGCTGGCAGGCCAGGCTATGACGGCCGACAACAGCAAGCAGATCGAGGTGTCCGATGCCTCGTTCGACTGTCTCACGGCCATGACCCAGGTTGGCGAATACTTCGTCGACAATCTGCTGGGCAATCTCGACGCCACCGTGGCGGTGGCCCAGTCAGCCACCGGCGGCAAGTTCCCGCCCGGTTCCGTCGTCTCCCTGATTCCCTCGGAAGTCATGGTCAAGCACCAGGAAGGCTGGAATCCGGCCACCAATGACTGGGAATTCTTCGAACTGCAGGTCTCTCCTGAAGGCAGCAGCATCGCCGTGCGTGGCACCACCGAGGTGGTCAACAGCCGGGGTGGCAACTGTTTCGGTTGCCACAATCTGGCCCGCCCTGAGTGGGATCTGACCTGTGGCACGGACCATGGCTGTGCGCCGCTGCCCGTCTCACGCGAACAGATTCGAGCCATCCAGAGTGGCGATCCGCGCTGCGTGCGCGAGAACTGAGTGCACAAATGTTGATCTTAGTGGTGTTCGACTCCTTCTTCCGGGCGTCCTATCCGCGCGCTTGCAGTGGTTAAGCTGCAGTTAAGTGGTGTCGTGGCATTGTCGGCCCATCGGCATGTCGCCGTCTGAAGAAGGAGAGTTCCCGTGAGATCAGTCATTCCCGCCTTGTCTGCCCTGGTCCTGAGCCTCGCCGGCACTGTCGCGCTGGCGCAGGAAGTCGAGTTCGCTCGCGGCCAGGCCACCTTCGAGGAAGAGTGTTCCCGCTGTCACGTGCCGGTCGAGATGCAGGCGCGTCTGAATGCGCGCTGGATCGGGCGGCCAGGCGGCGAACTGTATGAGCTGATCCGCACCACAATGCCCGCGGAAACCCCGGGCTCCCTCAGCAATGCCCAGTACATGGATCTGGCGGCCTTCCTGATGCGCAATGCCTCCGTGTCCTTGCCGGACACCCTGAGCGCCGATGCGCTGCTGGCGACGAGCATCACGCCCGCCGCCACTGCCGAGGGCGCCGATGACAGCTTCGCCTGGACCGCCTTCAATGGCAGCAATGCCTCCACGCGCTACGCGCCGCTGGATCAGATCAACGTCGACAACGTGGACGAGCTGGAGATCGCCTGGGAATTCGATGCCGGCGCCTTCGGCCCCGAGCGCGAGTCCACCAGTGTCACCACCCCATTGATGGTCAACGGCCGCGTCTATGTCACGGCCGGTGCCACCCGCAATGTCGTCGCGCTGGATGCCGCCACCGGCCAGATCCAGTGGATGTGGCGCCCCGACGAGGGCGAGCGCTTCGACGACGCCCCGCGCAAGGGCTCGGGCAAGGGCCTGACCTGGTACGACAACAATGGTCAGGAATCCATTTTCACCATCACCCCGGGGTATTACCTCGTGGCGCTGGATGCCCGCACCGGGCGCGAGATCGAGAGCTTCGGCAAGCACGGCAGGGTGGATCTGCAGCAGGGCCTGCGTCGTGGGCCCGGTCGGGACGACCTCGACATCGGCATGTCCTTCATGCCCATGGCCGTGGACGGCGTCGTGATTGCCGGTGCCGCGCATCTGGTGGGCATGCGGCCGATCTCGGCGAGCAATGTGAAGGGCGATATCCGCGGCTTCGATGCCACCACGGGCGAGCTGTTGTGGACGTTCAAGACCATTCCCGAGCCGGGTGAGCCCGGGTTCGAGACCTGGCTGGCCGGCGCGGATTTCACGGGCAATGCCGGCGTCTGGGCCCCCATGTCGGCCGACGAGGAACTCGGCCTGGTGTATCTGCCCGTCGAATCCGCCACTGGCGATCGCTACGGCGGCGATCGACCGGGCAACAATCTCTACGCCAGCTCCACGGTGGCGCTGGACTACAAGACGGGCGAAGTGCGCTGGCATTTCCAGAGCACGCATCACGACATCTGGGACTGGGACACCCCGTCGGCGCCGATCCTGGCCGACCTGCCGGACGGTCGCAAGGCGCTGATCCAGACGCTGAAGCAGTCGCACCTGTTCACCTTCGACCGTGCCACGGGCGCGCCCCTGTTCCCCATCGAGGAGCGTGCCGTGCCCGCCACGGACGTGCCCGGCGAGTGGACCGCAGCGACCCAGCCTTACCCGGTATTGCCGTTGCCCTACGACAGACAGGGCTTCCAGGAAGACGATCTGGTCGACTTCACGCCCGAGATCGTGGCCAAGGCCCGGGAGGCGGCGCGTCCGTTCCGCTTCAGCACTTCCGTGTTCACACCGCCCTCGCTGTTCAAGGACCCGAAGGATGGCACCGACGGCACGCTGCACCTGCCGTCGTCCACCGGGGGCTCCAACTGGGAAGGAGCAGCCTATGACCCGGAAACGGGTCTGCTCTACGTGCCTTCGCGCACCGCGACCAGTGTGCTCTCGCTGGTGAACGACCCTGATGTTTCCAGTGTGCAGTTCATCGCTGGCGGAAGCCGCACACCCTCTGTGGATGGCATTCCCCTGGTCAAGCCGCCCTATGGCCGCATCACCGCCATCGACATGACGAGCGGCGACCATGTCTGGCAGGTGGTCAATGGCGACACGCCCGAGTCGATCAAGAACCATCCGCTGCTGCAGGGTGTCGACATCGGCCGCACCGGCAAGCCCACGCGCTCCGGCCTGGTGCTGACGAAGTCGCTGCTGTTTGCCGGCGAGGGCGTGGGCGGGGACCCGGTGCTGTGGGCTCATGACAAGGCGACGGGTGACATCGTGGCCCGTCTCGACATGCCCGGCGTGGTGACCGGCGTGCCCATGACCTACATGCACGAAGGCAAGCAGTACCTGGTGATGGCGGTGAGCCCGCGCGGCGAAGCGGCGCGCATCGTGGCGCTGGCGTTGCCCTGAGGGTGGAGCGCGGTCTGATGGCGTCGACCCGGCCCCGAGCGGCGGGCGCCCCGTTCCGCGACTGACCCGCAGCGGTCCCCGCTGCCCTCGCATCGCCGGGAGCCTCGGTCTCCCGGCTCACTCGGTGCGGGTATCTTATGTCGCTGAACGGGGCGCCCGCCGCCCGAGGCCTCGTTCAGTGCCAGATCCGCTCAGAACGACTGGCGTTGCAGCCGCAGAAGGCGCGGACGGCGACTCGGGGCCGGGTCGATTCGCCACGCAAATCTTCGCTTGCCAGCAAGCTCCCACTGCGGGCAAGCTCCCACGCATCACACACTCGAGGGCGCCCCGCATGAGCATCACCCCCATCATCATTCTGGCGGCAGCAGCGCTGCTCGTCGTCTACGGCATCGGCATCTACAACCAGCTGGTCGCCCTGCGCAACCGCTTCCAGAACGGCTTCGCGCAGATCGAGGTGCAGCTCAAGCGGCGCCACGACCTCATTCCCAACCTGGTGGACACCGCCAAGGCCTACATGGCCCACGAGCGCGATACGCTCGAGGCCGTGATCGCCGCCCGCAATGCGGCCGCTTCGGGGCTTGCCGCTGCGGCCGCCAATCCGGCCAGCGCGGCAGCGATGGCCGAACTCGGCGCGAAGGAAGGAGCCCTGGGCGCCGCGCTCGGACGCCTGAACGTGGTCATGGAGGCCTATCCCGACCTCAAGGCCAGCCAGAACATGCTGCAGCTCTCCGAGGAGCTGACCAGCACCGAGAACAAGGTCGCCTTTGCCCGTCAGGCCTTCAACGATCAGGTGATGGCCTACAACACCTATCGCCAGTCCTTTCCACCCGTGGCGTTTGCCGGCCTCTTCGGTCACGGCAGCGATGCCGCGCTGCTGCAGTTTGCCGACAGCGCGCAGATCCAGAGCGCCCCCAAGGTCAGCTTCTAAGCTCGCCCTGACGCCGCCATGGACTTCTTCCGCTCGCAGGATGTCGCCCGGCGCAACACCACGCGTCTCGTGCTGCTGTTCGCGCTGGCGCTGCTCTGCCTGATCGGCATCACCAATCTGCTGCTCCTGGCCGGTCTGGGATTCTTCGCCCAGACGATCGACGCGCCGCTGTTCCAGCGCATCGACTGGGTGCTGCTGGCGTGGGTCAGCGGTGCCATTCTCGTGGTGGTGGCCTTTGGCAGTCTGTACAAGATCCTCAGTCTGGCCGGGGGCGGCGCACGCGTGGCCGAGCTGCTGCAGGGGCGACTGCTGCTGCCGGGCAGCCGTGAGCTGCGCGAACAGCGCATCCTCAATGTGGTGGAGGAGATGGCGATCGCCGCTGGCACGCCGGTGCCGCCCGTCTATGTGCTCGACGAGCCCGGCATCAATGCCTTCGCGGCGGGCTATGCGCCCTCGGATGCCGTCATCGGCATCACCCGGGGCGCCATCGAGACCCTGAGCCGCGATGAGCTGCAGGGCGTCATCGCCCACGAATTCAGTCACATCCTGCATGGCGACATGCGCCTGAACATTCGGCTCATCGGGGTGCTGCACGGCATTCTGGTGCTGGGCATCATGGGCGAATACCTGCTGCGCTCCACCCGCCACAGGAGCAGACGTTCCAAGGACAGCGGCAATATCGCCGTGGTGGGGCTGGCGCTGCTGGTGATCGGCTATGCCGGCACTTTCTTCGGCAACCTGATCAAGGCCGCCGTGAGCCGCCAGCGCGAGTTTCTGGCCGATGCCTCGGCGGTGCAGTACACCCGCAACCCGGCCGGCATCGCCGGGGCGCTCAAGCGTATTGGCGGCAGCGCGGCCGGCTCGCAGCTGGCCAATCCCGCTGCCGCCGAGATCAGCCATGCCCTGTTCAGCGAGGGGCTGTCGCGGCGCTTCAGCGGCCTGTTCGCCACCCACCCGCCGCTGGGCGAACGCATCCGTCGCATTGAGCCGGACTGGGACGGACGCTTCGATCTGCCGGCCGCCACTGCGCCGCTGGCCGAGGGGGTGTCTCACGCTGCAGCGGCGGCGGAGCCGCTGGCAGCCGAGGCCGCTGCCAACGCAGGGCAGGCGGCCGCCCTGTCGGCGCTGGCCGTGAGCGCCGCCTTGCTGGCCCAAGCCGGCAATCCGCGCGAAGCCGATGTGCAGCAGGCCCGCCAGCTGCTCGCCAGCCTGCCGCCAGCGCTCTTGCAGGCGGCGCATCAGCCGGCCAGCGCCAGTGCGCTGGTGTGTCTGCTGTTGCTGGACGCGCGGCCGGAACAGGCGGCGCAGCAAGAGGCGCTGATTGCCGACAAGGCGGCTCCGGCGGTGGGGCAGGCGCTGCAGACCCTGCTGCCCGCCGCCGGTGCGATTCGCCCCGAAGCGCGGCTGCCGCTGCTGAGTCTGGCATTGCCCGCCTTGCGCCAGCTCAGCCCGGCGCAGTACGCCAGCCTGCGTGAGGTGCTGCTGGCCCAGATCCAGAGCGACGGCCGCATCAGTCTGTGGGAGTGGGTGCTGCAGCGCGTGCTGGTGCAGCAGCTGGATGGCGTGTTCGCGCCACGCAGCCGTCTGCATCACACGGCGCACCGCAGTCTGCAGCAGCTGCAGGCTGAGGTGGTGGTGCTGCTGGGCTTCGTCCTGCGGGTCGGCGCGGCTCGCGCGCAGGACGCGCCGCAGCAGCACGCGCTCCCCCCGCAGGCACAGGCCCTGTTCGACGAGGTGCTGACCGGGCTCGGGCTGCCCAGTGCGCCGCTGCCGCCCCTGGAGCAGCTGCGTCTGCCGCCGGTCAATGCCGCGCTCGATGCCCTGCAGGCTCTCAAGCCACTGCAGAAGCCGGCCTTCCTCAAGGCCTGCGCGGCGCTGATCATGGCCGATGGCGTGGCGGCCGTGGCGGAGCTGGAGATTTTCCGTGCCCTGGCGGCGGCCCTGGATTGCCCGCTGCCGCCCCTGCCTGCCACACTGACGGCCAGCGCCTGATGCGCCTCCTGGAGTCCTCTCGATGACATCCCCGCTGTCCCAGCGTCTTGCCCACTGGTTGCAGTTGCGCGGCATCCATTACGGCTGGGTGGTTGCCGCCACCACCTTCCTGACCATGCTTGCCACCGCCGCCGCCATGGGCTCGGCCGGCATCATGATCGCGCCCTTGCAGGCGGAATTCGGCTGGACCACGGAGCAGGTGTCCACCGCCATCGCCATCCGGCTGGTGCTGTTCGGCGTGTTCGGCCCCTTCGCGGCGGCGTTCATGAACCACTTCGGCGTGCGTGCCGTCGTGGCCTTTGCGCTGGGCCTGATCTGCAGCGGTCTGCTGCTGTCGTTCCTGATGACACAGCTGTGGCAGCTGCTGTTGCTGTGGGGCGTGGTGGTGGGCATCGGCACAGGCATGACGGCTTTGGTACTGGGGGCGACGGTGGCCACCCGCTGGTTCCAGCAGCGACGCGGACTGGTGATGGGCTTGATGACGGCGAGCACGGCCACCGGACAGATGGTGTTCCAGCCCCTGCTGGCCGCCCTCACCGAGGCGAGTGGCTGGCGTGCCGCCATCGGCCTGATCGTGGTGTTCATGCTGGCGATCATGGCGTTGATCCTGCTGCTGATGCGCGATCACCCCTCCGCCGTGGGCCTGCCGCTGTATGGCGCTGCCGAGGTTTCGCCCGCGCCGGCGCGCAGCACGCGCTTCGCGGCCCTGGCCATGGCGCCGCTGCAGAACCTGCGCGAGGTGTCCCGCACGGGCACGTTCTGGGTGCTGTTCCTGAGTTTCTACGTGTGCGGTTTCAGCACCAATGGCCTGATCCACACACACTGGGTGCCGATGAACCATGACTTCGGCATCGCGGCGCTGAGTGCAGCGGCGATGCTGGCGGTGATCGGAGGCTTCGATTTCGTGGGCACCATTCTCTCGGGCTGGCTGTCCGATCGTTACGACAACCGCTGGCTGCTGTTCTGGTTTTACGGCCTGCGCGGGGTGTCGCTGATCTTCCTGTCGTTCTCGGGCTTTGCGCCCATGGCCCTGCTGGTGTTCGCGGTGTTCTACGGGCTGGACTGGGTGGCCACGGTGCCGCCCACGGTGAAACTGACCGCCGCCCGCTACGGCGCGGCGACGGCCAGCATGACCTTTGGCTGGATCTTTGCGGGGCATCAGATCGGTGCCGCCTCCGCCGCGTGGATCGCGGGGGTGCTGCGCACCGATCTGCAGACCTACATGCCCGCCCTGCAACTGGCCGGGGCGCTGTGCATGATGGCGGCCATGGTGGTGCTGCTGGTGCGGCGCGAGGCCCCTCCGCTTCAGGCCAGCGCGGGGTAGTCGGTGTAGCCGGTGCTGCCCTCGGCGTAGATGGTGGCCGGGTTCAGCGGGTTGAGGTCGGTCTGGCTGCGCAGACGCGGCACCAGGTCGGGGTTGGCGATGTACCAGCGGCCGAAGGCCACGGCGTCGCCCACGCCCTCGTTGATCAGCTGTTGCGCCTGTTCCACCGTCATCCCTTCATTCACGATCACCGGTCCGCCAAAGGCTTTCTTCAATGCGGGGGTGATGGCCGGGGCGTTGAAGTGCTCGCGCGTGCACAGGAAGGCGATGCCACGCTTGCCCAGTTCGGTGGCCACGTAGGTGAAGGTGGCCAGCGGGTCGGCGTCGCCCATGTCGTGGCCGTCGCCGCGCGGCGCCAGGTGCATGCCCACGCGGTCGGCGCCCCAGACACAGATCACCGCGTCGGTGACTTCCAGCATCAGGCGCGCACGGTTCTCCACGCTGCCGCCGTATTCATCGGTGCGCTGATTGGTGCTGCTCTGCAGGAACTGATCCAGTAGATAGCCGTTCGCCCCATGAATCTCCACGCCGTCGAAACCGGCCTTCTTCGCGTTCTCGGCGCCCTTGCGATAGGCCTCGACCACACCCGGCAGCTCGTCCGTACGCAGCGCGCGGGGCGTCTCGTAGGCGGTTTCCGGCCGCACCAGGCTCACATGGCCCTTGGCCGCGAGGGCACTGGCGGACACGGGCGGCTCGCCGTCCAGGTACATGGAATGGGAGATGCGGCCGACATGCCACAGCTGCAGCACGATCTTGCCGCCGGCCTTGTGCACGGCGTCAGTCACCAGCTTCCAGCCTTCCACCTGGGCGTCGTTCCAGATGCCGGGGGTGTTGGGATAGCCCACGCCCTGGGGCGTCACGGAGGTGGCTTCGCTGATGATCAGGCCGGCATTGCCGCGCTGGCGGTAGTACTCGGCCATCAACGCATTGGGCACGCGGCCTGCGCTGGCGCGGCAGCGCGTGAGCGGAGCCATGATGATGCGATTGGGCAGCGCCAGAGCGCCGAGTTGCACGGGGTCGAATAGGGTTTTCAAGACGGGATCCTCGGAATGTGGGGGATGAGCGGTTGGCGCCTGGCGCTGCCCCAGAAGTGCGGGCGGGGGACGCACAATTCAAGGCAGCCCGCCGCCACGCGGGCACTCTCGCGTGGGTAGCCGTGGCACGCCTTCTTCAACAAGAACGCACAGGGAAGGACACCGACATGACGCGACACTTCCTCCTCGTGGGCACCCGCAAGGGCGCCTGGACCCTCACTGGCGATGCCCAGCGTCGCCACTGGCAGATCAGCGGCCCGCAGCATCTGGGCGCCGTCATCAGTCATTATGTGGCCGACCCGCGTCGGCCTGGGCGGCTGCGCATGGCGGTGGACGAGCACGGCAAGATCCGCCGGCACATCGCGATGTTCGTGGGGGAGACGATGGTGCGCAGACTGGATGCGCCCGTGCCCGCGGGCGGGCGTGTGCAGATCGTCGGGGCGCTGAGCGGGGGGTGACCCCGGCTCAGCCCCCGGTTCTGCTTACATCGGTTTGATCGAGACGTTGCGGAAACGCACCACGCCGCGTGCCCACTGCAGGGCGATCGGGCCGCTGGCGAACTGACCGTCCATCGCATGTACTGTCTGCACGCCATTGAGCACCACGGTCATGTGCTCGCCGTCCATGGTGATCTGATAGGTGTTCCACTGACCGCCCGCCTTGGGGAAGGGCTCGGCCACCGGCGCGATGTGCACGATGCCGCCGGTGCCGAAGGTCAGGTCGGGGCGCTGGTCGAAGATGTTGGCTTCATAGCAGCTGCGGTCGGTGATGGCCGCCGGGTCCTGGCAGCGCATGTAGACGCCGCTGTTGGCGTCTTCGCTCACGAAGAACTCCACGGTCAGCAGGAAGTTGGAATACGACTCCTTGGTCAACAGGAACGACGCGCCGGAGCCCTCGGTGGCCTGAATCGTGCCATCGGTGGCGCTCCAGTTGGCGTCGCCCACCACGGTGAAATTGTCCATGCCGTTGGCGCCATCGATCAGGCGCACCCAGCCCTCGTCGGCCGACTGCGCCTGCGCGCCCAGACTGCCCAGACCCAGAATTGCTGCCAGCAGCGGCGCTGCCATGTGCATGTGTTTCTTCATTGCTTGCTCCCGAAGGTTGAGGGCCCGCTTCAGGCGGAAACGGGCTCGACGATGTTCACGACCGGAATGGCCTGCTTGGCCTTGCGACGGCGCTCGATTTCATCCACGGAATGCCGGCAGGTGCCCGCCTTCTGGATGAGCTTGGTCTCGCAGACATCGCAACGCACGCATTCCTTGAAATCGATCTTCTCGCGCCGGATCGCCCCGGTGGGGCAGGCCTGCTCGCATACCTTGCAGGTGCTGCACTGCGGCACGCGGGCGATGCGGCGCGGGCTGACCAGCGCGATCAGCCCGAGAGCGGCGCCCAGCGGACAGACATAGCGGCAGTAGGCGCGCTCGACCACGAAACAGGCCGCCAGGATCACCAGCAGAATGGCCCACAGCAGCACGGACGGGCTGAAGAAGAACAGGGTGCCGAAGGGCTCGAAGTACTGGAAGATGCTGGCATTGGCGTTGACGGAGGCCGTGCCCAGGATCAGCGCCAAGATGGCGTATTTCACGTAGATCGCGTTGTCATGCAGCTTCTGCGGCACCGTGATCTGCCACTTCTTCGGCGCGAAGCGCGCGATGAAATCCTGCACGGCGCCGAACGGGCAGAGTGAGGAACAGAACACGCGGCCCCAGATGAGCGTGGTGATGAGCGTGAACACCACGATCATCAGCGTGGGCAGATTGTTGGTGATCATCTCGGGGCCCATCTTGATCACGTTGGCAATGTGGGACACCGACAGGAAACCGTTCTTGTAGAAGCCCAGATAGAGCATGGTGGCCGTCATCGTGCCCCAGCGCAGCACGGCGTTCTTGCTGAAGAAGGCCGCCAGCACGAAGCCCAGCAGGATCGACAGCAGGATCACATCCACCCAGGGCACCACGCCCCAGGGCGGCGCCAGACGCAGGCGCTCGAAGAAGCTGGCATCGGCCAGACGCGCTTCCAGCAGCTGTTCCGCCGAGAGCACCGGCTCGCCGCGCGCCAGCGTGAGGCCGACACCGGTGACCTGGTATTCCAGTACCACATCGCCCGCGCCACCGGGGGTGTGATAGATCAGGTTGAAGGGCTGGGTGACATCGAAATCCGGGTGCACTGTGAGTGACACGGCATAGTTGGCGTGGCCTGCCACCAGACCTTCCGTGGCCATGCCCATGTTGCCGAAGCGCGTGCCGGCCACGCGGCGGATGTTCTCGCCCTGTTGCATGGACATGGGGAACTGGCGGAAGCCGTCGCCCGCGCCCGGGCCGCTCGGGGCCAGCAGCAGGATCGCGCCACCGCCGGAGCGGAAGGTGGCATCGGCCTCGGCCAGCTCGAAGGCCTCGCGACCCACCATGAATTCGCCGATGGCGCGCTTGCCGATGTAGGTCACCGCCAGGGTGATGTCATTGCCTTCGGCCGATTTGACCGTCATCTGCCGGATCACGCCCTGGTCGATCAGGGCGTCCCAGCTGTAGGGTTCCAGCAAGGCGCGGGTGTTGTCGATGGTCATTTGCTCTTCTTCCGTGCCGGCGCCGAAGTTCAGGTAGGCGCGGGCGACCTTGCGCGCGACTTCCCCCACGCTGCGTGTCATGGCCGCGCTGGTGGCGGTGGCGCTGGAGAGGCCGTCGATGTCGACATCCAGGCGGAACTGATCGGTGATGGGCTTGCGGCGGAACTGGGAGAGGAACACGGAATCGTCGATGAAGTCGCCGCGGGAGAACAGATAGGACTCGTAGTAGTCCAGCACCTTCATGCTGGTGACCACGCCGTTCATGTCCATGCCGATCAGCATGTCGATGGGGCCGGCGTAGCCGCGCTGCTCTGGCGGGTAATCGTCGGTCAGGAACACGAAGCCGACCTGCTCCTGCACGCCAGTGTCCGGGTTGATGCGGTAGCCGCGATAGACGGGGGCCTCGCCGCCTTCCTTCTCGGAGAAGGTGTCGGCGATGGGCAGCACTTCCTTCAGGTACTCGGGCCTGACCTCCATGGAGAACGGAGTCTGGGCAAGCGCAGGGCTGGAGAGCGTGGAGCCAAGCTGGAGGAAAAGGGTGGTCAGCAGTACAACGGCGAGATTCACGTGGCGCATGGGGGACGGGTGTCCTGTTCTTGTTATGGCGACGGCAGTCGTTCTTGAGTGGCCGGTACTATAACGTGGTGAACCGGATTGCTCCAGCAGGCAATCGGTTCAGGAGAAGGGGTTGAGCAGGCGGACGCCGGTCCCTGTGAAGTCTCGTGTGTTGCGGGTCACCACAGTCAGATCGTAGACCAGCGCCGTGGCTGCAATCTGCTTGTCGATGACGGCATCAGGCTCGGGCACCCTCAGGCGCCCCCAGACCTCGGCACAATGATGGTCGAAGGGCAGGATGTGATGGCTGAAGCGCTCCACAAGACTGCGCAGCCATTGCTCCAGCATTTCACTCTGTTGTCTGTCGCCACGCCAGGCACAAAGCGCGATGCCTCGTCGAATCTCTCCCACGCTGATGACGCTGATATAAGAGCGCGCCGATTCGTGCTGAAGTCCCGTAAAAAAGGCCTGCACGCCCGGATTGGCGAGATGTCGTTTGCGTTGTTCGCTGATCACGTTGGTGTCAATCAGGTACATGGCGGGTCGTCTCAGTGCCGCTGCGGACGAAATCCTCGTCGCGGCCGACATTCGGCATTTCCGCCAGAACCTGTTCGAAACGTCTTGGCACCGGAAGCGACAAGGCTTCCTCCAGAATTCGCCGATGTTCGGCCTCGGCACTCACGCCCTTTGCCCCGGCCTGGGACTTCAGTGCACGCACAATTGCTTCGTCAACGTTTCTCACGATCAGGTTCGCCATCTTGCCAGTCTCCCTTCAAGCTATAGCACAGGAAAAATGATAGCAGTGATAGCATTCGCCAGAAACGCCCGCGCGCTGCGCTAGTTCCCCTGCTCCGCCGCCATGCGCTCCTCGGCACGCGCGCCGGACAGAATGCCTTCCAGCGCGTAATTGCCCTCGTGGCAGGCGTATTCGTAGATCGGGTCTTCGCTGCGCGTCCAGTTCAGCACGGCCGTCCAGGGCGACACCCAGGTTTCGGCATCCTCGATGGTGAATTCGTACTGCAGATTGTCATGCGCCGTGCGCGTGAAGCGCTCCTTGAACACTCGGTTGCCACGTGAGCCGCGGAACTCGCTGGCATCCGAGAAATTGCGCGTCTCGATCACCAGGGTGTCGCCCTCGAACCAGCCGCGCGAATCCCCGTGCCACAGACGGATCTTCTCGTCGACATGGGGCCCGGCATCCAGCGGAATCAGCCGCACGTCGTGGATCATCTCCTGAATGATCGCCACATGCGTGGCGCTCTGCACGATCTGGTAGTAGCTGTTGTAGCCCGCGAGCATGTAAGGCATGCCGTAGGTGATGCAGCGTTCCTGCAGCGGGCGCGAGGTGTAGGAATCGGACGGGTTCGCGCGGCGCTCCTGGATCTCCGCCACCATGCGCTCGCGCGCGGCCGGCAGCATTTCCGGCAGGCGGCCGTTGGGTGGGTCAACGATCAGCGAGGTGCGGTTCTCCAGCGTGCGGCTGGCCATCCACGTCTGGTCGTAATTGCCGGTGGCCGGGTCGTAGGATTCCACGGTGCCCGAGATGGCGGCGCTCAGGAAACCGTCGCCGAACAGGGCATCGCCCGTGCCGGCCTCGATCTCGGCGGCACGTGCCGCCAGGGCGGCGAATTCGTCATCGGTGAGCGTGGCGCGGTCGGCGAATTCCGCCGGGCGCTGCAGCGGCGTGGTGCTGTTGTTGGCCCACACGCCCTGCAGGTCGGGCTGGTCGTCAACCGTGCGCGGCGCCACGTAGGCGTCCTGGGCGAGAGCCGGGGCGAGCGCGGCACCTGCGAGGATCAGGGCGACAGCGTGGGCGAGAGTCTTGCGAATGTGCTTGTGCTTCATGTCAGGGTCTCCTCAGGGTTCGGTGCGCTCGGCACCTTTCACGAGATGGCCGTACAGCAGCTCCTCGGCAAACTCGACACATTTGAATTCCAGCAGCTGGGCGTTCTCGTCCAGGCGGCGGTAAAGGGGCATCTTCATGCTCCAGGGGCGGGTGTAGACGCCCGGGTCCTCCAGCGTCACTTCGTACTGGATGACGTCGCGGCTCAGATGCGTGTAACGCTCGGTCACCTTCAGCTGTTCGGTGTGGTGGTTGCCCGAGTGATCGAGCCAGGAGTCCGGCATCTGCTCGGTGACGTCGATCACCAGGGTGTCGCCTTCCCAGCGGCCCAGCGAATGCCCCATCCAGCTCGGCACGGGGGCGGCGAAGTCGGGGCGGTCCATGTAGACGATGCGGTTCGCACTGGCGAACTCGTAGGCCATGACCACGTGCTCGGGCGACTGCACGATCTGGAACGGGAAGGGCATGTAATTGGCCCGGGGCACGCCGGGCATGTAGCACTTGACCACCGGGTCGCGCGCCAGCCAGTCGGCCTGGTTCTCCTGCTGCTTGGCGCGGGCTTCCGGGGTGTAGGGGATCTCGCCGCCTTCCACCACGCCCAGACCGGCCGGAATGGCGCCGAGGGCGGCCCAACGGTAGTCCGGGCCCATGCGAGCGTTGTGGGGTTCAATGCCCCAGTGATTGTTGCCCAGAGCCTGCCACAGACCGTTGAAGTCCGGCTTGCCGTCGGCGGTGCGTGGAATGTCGGTGGGTTGCGCGCTGGCACTGCCGGCCAGCAGCGACAGGCTGAGGCCCAGTGCGGCGGACAGTGCGGTGAAGCATGGGAGGATTTTCGCCATGGTCTTGAATTTCCTGATTATTGTTATAGACCGGGCCGTCGAGGGCAGGGCCGGTTCTTGTGGCTTTGTGGCCTGTACTATCCCACGAGCCTTTGCGCGAAAGCAACCGTGGCAGGATCGCTCAGCCGCGCTGTGCGACGGCCTGCACCACGGCCGCCATGCCCGTGTGGAAGCTGCCTTCCACGACCTCGCGCTCGAGCTCCCGCAGCACTGTGTAGTGCAGGCCCGGCAGCTCCCGGCGCAGGGTGTCGACATCGATCAGCATGTCCACGTCCTTCGGCCAGACACAGCAGCCGGCTGCCCGGGGCAAGCGTACTGGCATGCTCGCGCAGGAAGTCGTTCGGCTCGGTGCCAAAGATGTAGTGCGGGGCGCTGTAGCGTTCGTTCCACATGGGTCGGGTCTCGATGGCAGGCTGATGGGGGGCAGACGAATGGTAGCCGCTTTGCCCTGCGGCGTCCTGTCGCGCAGCCCTTGCAATGGCGGCGCACCGCCCCCAAAGCTGGCAGGCGCAAGTCCGGAACACAAGATTGGCCGTATTCGAAACTAAACCGGCTCCCGCGCGGTCTTAGCCCGCACGCACAGCGATACGCAGGTGTGTCGTTGCGAGCGCCAGAAGCATGTTCAGCGTGTACACTTGGCGGCGGTCACCAGACACTTCATTGACGATTTACAAGGAGAAGAATCATGTTCAAACCATTACTGGCAGCTACCGCCCTCTGGGTCGGCATGGGGGCCGCCGGCGTCGTGCAGGCGCAGTCCGACGTCACCCAGTCCGTGCTGCATGATTTCAAGATCGTGACCGTGGCCGACGGCCTGCAGATTCCCTGGTCCATGGCCTGGCTGCCGAACGGCGACATGCTGATCACCGAGCGCGTCGGTCGTCTGCGCATCGTGCGAGACGGTCAGCTGCTGCCCGACGCCGTGCCCGGTGTGCCCGAAGTGTTCACCACCGGCGGTCAGTCCGGCCTGTTCGATGTGCTGCCCCATCCGGACTTCGCCAACAACCAGTACCTCTACATCAGCTTCGCGAAGCCGCTGGCTGAGCAGGGCGCTTCCACCACCACCGTCGTGCGCGGCCGTCTGGTCAGTGACGAGTTCGTGGATGTGGAAGAGATCTTCGTGGCCAATGCCAATGGTCAGGGCCACTACGGCGGCCGCATGGTGTTCGACGAGGAGGGCCATCTGTTCCTGTCCCTGGGCGACCGCATGGCACCGCCCACTGGCGATCTGGCAGCCCACCCGGCCCAGGACATCTCCAACCACCACGGCGTGATCGTGCGTCTGAACGACGACGGCAGCGTGCCCAGCGACAACCCCTTCGTGGGTCAGAGCGGCGCCGAGCCGGCCATCTGGACCTACGGTCACCGCAGCCCGCAGGGTCTGTTCTACGACGCCGTCACCGACAAGCTGTGGATGACCGAGCACGGCCCCCAGGGCGGTGACGAGCTGAACCTGGTCGAGCCCGGCAAGAACTACGGCTGGCCCGTGATCGGCCGCGGCGTGAACTACGGCGCCGGCACCCCGATCCACCAGTCCATCGCTGCCGATGGCATGGAAAGCCCCGAGTACTACTGGGTGCCCTCCATCGCCGCGTCCGGCCTGATCGTGTACAACGGCTCGCAGTTCCCGCGCTGGAACGGCAACATCATCGCCGGCGGCCTGGCAGGTGAGCAGCTGGCTCGTCTGACCCTGACCGAAGACGGCGTCGGTGTGGCCACCGAAGAGACCCTGCTGCACCACATCGGCCGTATCCGCGATGTGCGTCAGGGCCCGGACGGCTACATCTACGTTGCTCTGGAAGACCGCAGCCGCGCCCCGACTGCCGTGGTGCGTCTGGAACCGGCGGACTGAGATCGCTCTGATTGGGGTCAGCAACACCTGACCTTGGCATGACCCATCGAACCCCCTGAAGTGCTGGCCGCAAGGCGAGTGCTTCAGGGGGTTCTTCATTTCGGGCCCAGGCCAATGGCAAGACGGTGGTCATGCTGCGCCAGATCCACCCCTCGCGGGCGCATCGCGATCGGGGCATTGGCTTCGGCGCGGTGGAGTATGGCTATCAGACGCTGGACAAGCTGGCGGGGTTTGTCAGGGCTCGAGGCTGACCCGCGCCAGCAGGATATCGCGCTGCGGATCATCCCCCAGCGCGAAGCAGTGCTCGCCCACTTCCGTGAAACCATGCCGGCGATAGAAGGCGATGGCGCGCGGGTTGTGCTCCCACACCCCCAGCCACACCGTGTCGCAAGCGCGTTCGGTGAGTGCCTGCAGGCACGCCGACATGAGCGTGTGCGCGATGCCTTGCCCGTGCCAGGGTCGGTCGACATAGAAGCGCTGGATCTCGCCGGGGCGAGCGCCCGGCACACACGCCGGTGCCGCCGCCAGACGCAGTTGAGCGTAGGCGACGAGCGTGCCCGCGAGGTCGGCCACCAGCGTCACCAGGTCGTCTCGCGCGATCTCCGCCGCCTGCATGGCCGCGCCATAGTGCGTGCGGCAATGCAGGTCCATGTTGTGCGCCGAATTCTGCGCCGCGAAGGTGTCGCGAAAGGTTTGCTCAGCCAGTGCAGCCAACGCCGCGGCATCCTGCGTGGTGGCGCGACGGATCGACGGCGTGACGCTCTTCAGCCCGGGCATCACGCGGTGTGCTCCGCATTCAGCACTTGCCGCATCACGGTCACGCTCTGGCCGCGATAGTCCTCGACGGCGAGCGTCTGCCAGCCACGCCGGCCGTAGTAGGGCGCCTGGCTGGGGGTGAAGAGAAACAGCTCGGGGTGACCGGCGTCGCGCGCCAGCGTCACGATGTGGGCGATCAACGCCTCGGCGATGCCCCGGCGCCGGCAATCCTCCCGCACGTAAACTGCCGCCAGCCAGGGGCTCTGCTGCGGCCGCGTGTCCATGTCGTTCTGCACGAGCGCCGCCGTGCCCAGCGGTTGCTCTCCGTCCATCCACACCACCATGCGCGGCAAGGCGTCGTCGGTCAGATAGCGGGCCATGCGCGCGATGCGCTGCTCGAGGCTCTGGCCGGGGTTGAGCGTCGCCCATTCCGCGTGATGCCAGCGGGCGAGGGTGGGGATGAGGTGGGGGGCATGTTTGAGGTCGGTGATCATCGGTTGCTCAGCTCACAAGGAATGGCGAACCGTATCACAGCCCTGAAACTGACAGAACCCTGCGACAGCCTCTGCGAATGCCGCTGCAAATGCCTCGTCCTCCAGGCCGTCGCGCTCCATGTGCAGCGACTTGATCTCCAGCAGTCTGTCCTTGCGATGGGACTTGCAATCCATCCTGCCGACAAACTCATCGCGATAGAGCAGCGGCAAGCAGAAATAGCCGTATTGCCGTTTGGCGGCGGGGACATAGCATTCGATCTGGTAGTCATACGAGAACAGCGACTTGACGCGTTCGCGTTGAATGACACTGTTGTCGAAGGGCGAAAGAATGACGACACGGTCTTGCAGTCTCGCCAGCGGCCTCTCCAGCGCCCCCGCTTCCACGATGAAGTCGTCGCCATTGCCGAGTCGAATCTGCTCCAGCGTGCCCTGCGCCAGCCTGTCGTGCACCAGCGCCTTGACCGCTGCGCGCAATGCAGTGTTGCGACGCTGGTAGGTCAGCCCTTTGAGTGACACAAGCCCGTGGCTGCGCAACTGCTGTTCCAGAATGTGGGCAGAGAACTCTTCCATGTCAGGCATTCTGGTATCAACGTGAGAGGGCAGCACCCGCTCGGTCAAGTCATAAGACTTCTGGAAACCGGCACGGTCGCTCACCATCAGGTCGCCTTGCATGAACAACTGTTCGAGCGCCTTCTTGGCAGGCTTCCAGTCCCACCAGCCGGAGCGCTTCTGCGCACTGGCCTTCATGTCGCGAGAGCGAATCGGACCCTCGGAACGGATGCGCGCCACCAGCTCCGCCATGAGCTTCTTGTCCGGGTTTCTGAACCAGCGTGTCTGGCCATTCTTGATGGCCTGCTTGTAGGGCAGGGAGAAGCGGAAGTCGGCCATTGGCAGTAGCGCCGCTGCATGCGTCCAGTACTCAAAAATGTCGCCATCACGCAACAGCTGATTCGTCATGTCAGGCGTGAATTGCGGCACCCTGGAGCGCAGAACATGGTGGTGTGCCCGCTCCACCACCGACAGGGTGTCGATCTGGACATAGCCGAGGTGATTGATGGCCTTGCGTGCCCCCGCGATGCCACGACCAAAGGGCTGATCCTGCAGCAGGCCTTGCGCGGTCAAGGCCAGTCGACGCAGGCGAGTCATGTCCTGGGGTTTGTCCATTGGAATCATCTTGGGGTTGGCCTGAGCTGCGCGAGATCAGACTCCGTGGGGACACCCGGGGTTGGAAACTCCATTTTCCGCAACGCCGCAAACTCCTTCACTGTCATGCCAAGCAGTTCCGCTGCCTTTGATTCTCCCAGCCGATCCTCGGCCAGTGCGCGATATACCAGTTGCTTGAACAACGAGGTGTTCTCCTGGGGGTACTGTTCGCCCGGCTCCCGCTCCGCCTCTTTCCATGCGCGCAGGTGGGTTTGCCACAATGTCTTGAAGGCGGTTGTGCTGATGACGCCGAGATCATGCGCGCGGTAAGACCACGCCTGCATGCTCAGCCCCCAGTCCTGCTTCAGCAAATACAGCTCCTGCAGTTCCAGCTGCGAGCGGCGTTCCCCCAGGCTTTGCAGCACGGCGGGTTTTGGCGCCAGGAACGCACCGGCAAACCGATGGCAGGCCAGCTCTTCATCTTCCTTGCAAGCCTGCAAGTAAAGAACTTTTGTGATATGGCTCGACACCTTCATGCCGCC
>Ga0222712_10000207_pt1 | contig 85737 bp, 72 predicted proteins | sample C33_657DmetaG_FD_165043 | JGI IMG/M metagenome (GOLD analysis project Ga0222712, IMG submission 165043) | Estuarine water microbial communities from San Francisco Bay, California, United States - C33_657D | ecosystem: Environmental > Aquatic > Marine > Unclassified | place: USA: California... | reverse complement strand
CTGCTCCTGTTGTGGCGCCTGCTCCTGTTGCGGCGCCTGCTCCTGTTGCGGCCCCTGCTCCTGTTGTGGCGCCTGCTCCTGTTGCGGCGCCTGCTCCTGCCGCAACCGCTGCCGTGACAGCGTCGGCACCCTCTGTCCCACCAACTTCAAATGTGATGGCTGTCACCCATCAACGGGCAGCGACCGACGTCGCGGCGCCCCCCATCACATTTCCTAAGATACTGTTTGCCGGTGATTCGATGATGCAAGGCGTGGCACCCTTGGTGATCAATCAGTTACGTAAAGAAAATCCTAAGGGTGTCTTCGTTGACCTGAGCGCGCAAAGCACTGGCCTGACAGTACGTCGCTATTTCGACTGGCCCACAAAAATCAAAGACGAGACACTCAGTCGTGGCTTCGAACTGATTGCCATATTTTTAGGACCTAACGACCCTTGGGATATTTATGAAGGCGCAAAGCGTTTTGTCTTTGGCACACCCGAGTGGGAAGACAAATACCGTGACCGGGTCATTGAAGTGATGCAGTTTGCGCAAGACCGCCAAGTTCACGTAATTTGGATTGGCTTACCCAACATGAAAGAAGATCGCGTGAAACGCGGAGCCATCGTGCAAAATAAAATCTTCAGAGAGCAGGCGAGTCAGTTTAATTTTGACTATCTTTCAACAGAAGATTTGTTAGGTGGCTTAGACGAACCTTTTAAAAAATTTGTCAATGAACCGGGCAAAGGACAAGTCATGCTTCGAGCAGACGACGGCATTCATTTCACTCACGCCGGCTTGCGCTTAATTAGCAATCGTTTGTATGAGTTAATTAAAAAACAAGCCAAGCCATGAGAGCGTATTCACGTAGTCACGCGACGCTACGCACTTCGTTCGCCACCGCGTGCCTCAGCCTGCTGTTCATGGGTAACAGCTGCAACCTGTTCGCACAAACCCTCACCATTCAAGCTGGTTCTCCAGCTCCAGATCTGCAATGTCCGATCAGTCAACCGCCAGCGCGGCCCAAAACAACACCCCCACCAATTGAAGAGCTTTACGAAATCCCTGAAGAAGATCTGTTACTTGAGTTTATAAAATCTTTACCTCACGCGGCTGCAAGCACTCAGAGTTCAGTCGGTCTTTTTTCAAAGTTGCCTAAATCACGCCCGCTCAATATTGGCCTTTGGGGTGACAGTCACGCTGCGGCGAATTTTTTTGCTGAAGAACTCTTTCAATCGGTCAGCTTGCCAAAAGACAAGGTGCTGCCACGTTTCATCCCTCCTACGCTCGCACGTGGTGGCGTGCGCTTGCCGCTGCGCAAGCAATGCCAGGGGCAAGGTTGGAAGTACGACCTCGCATACGTTGGTGGGCAAGAGGGCGTAAAGTTTTCACGCGGCATGGCACGCCTGACGTCAACGATTAACAACAGCTATCAATGGGTTGACTTTCGAACACAAGGACAACAGCCAAACCTGCGTGGGGTCGATATTCTGTATGCAGCCAGCGCAATGCCCACTACGCTGGGCATTGCGATTGATCAGTTACCCGAACAACTGGTTGATCTGAAGCTCAATGAGCGAGGCGCCATACAGATTCAAATCCAAGGAGGCTTGATGTCAACGCTCAAGTTACGGCTTGTGAAGGGGTCGATCAGTCTTGAGGGATTTGTACCGGCCTACGCCGAACCAGCACGCTTGTATTTTGACACCCTTGCGATACCAGGGGCGACAGTGCGCAGCTGGAAGCTCATCGATCCTGAGTACTTTCAGGCACTGGGCAATCAAACGCCTTACGACGTGGTGTTACTTCAGTATGGCACAAACGAAGGCAATCAAAAACCCTTTGATCCCCTTCAGTACGAAAACGATCTGACGGCCAGTCTGCAAAATTTACGGCGCATTTACCCAAAGGCCGTCTGCGTGTTGCTGGGCCCGACAGATCGCGGCACACTCATTGCTCGCTCTAGCAAATCCAAGCCGCGCGCGAACACTCAAAAAGATCAGACTCAAAGCACAAGCACGGCACCGGCGATCGCAAAAGAGCTACTGATCTACTCGCGTATTCACGAACAAATCAGCCGCATTCAACAAACTGTTGGTCAACAGAACGGCTGTGGGTTTTGGGACTGGCAGCGAGCGATGGGCGGGCCAGGCGGCTCGTACGCCTGGCTCAAGCAAAGTCCACCACTGATGGCACGCGACTTGATACACCTCACTGTCGCGGGGTATCAAGCAAGCGCACGACTGTTTAGCCAAGAGATGCGCCTTGAAGAGGCATTCAAGTCACCGCTTTGAGTCAACCATGGTCATTGAATCTTGTCATTCAAATCCGGTGAACGGCTTGCTTGCCAGTCGATGAATCGTTGAGATTCAAGCCACTGAACAGTTCGACTTAAGGCAGCTGAATTGTTTTGAAATCGCCTGGCAAAATCAATTCAAGCGTTTCAAAATCTTCAGAGTGTTCAATTTCACGATGACGAATACCAGGGGCCTGATGCACACAGGTGCCGGCCTCAAGCTTATGGGTACCGTGGCCTTCATATTCAAAAATGGCCCAGCCTTTTAAAACAAACACAAACTGAAATTCGACTTCATGGCAGTGCCAATCGCCGTGCGCGTTGCTACCTTTACTGGCCTTTATCACATGCGCGACCACCTTTTTATCGGTCGAGTCATAAATACCTAAATCGCGATAATCAAAATACTCGCGCAAACCGTCGTGCGAAAAGGGCTTGTCTTTTGCGTGTTGAATACTAAATCTCATTGAAAGTCTCCGATTGTTTTATTTAAATCTTAAGTAAGGGATGACTACGCAGCACACAACATCGGTGGGGATCTCGCCACCCTTTGCGCACGATAGCCGCCCGTAGCATGCCCTACGATACTCAATTTGAACGCTTTCGCAAAGCCGTATTTTTTATCGGATTTGCGTGCAGCCTCAGCCAAGCTCAAGCGTACAACAATCAACGCCGTCAACTTGTTGAGTCATTTTGAGCTGTTTTGCCGTGTCTGACACCACACACCAACGCCCATCAGAAACGGGGATTCCGTGCATCACCACCGGCAAAGAATGTGTTTTCAAGCGTATCACTGGGTCGCTGTGCAAATAAGGGGCATCCACATGACCGGCAATTGCGCTGGCAATGGCATGCGCCTGTTTTGAAATCGGCTCGATGAAGCGACAAGGCATGCCATCAATACTGACACAGTCGCCAAGAGCGTACACATCGTCTGCACTCGTCTGCAGCGTCAAAGGATCAACCACGATGCCTCGGTGAACCTTCAATTTTGCGCCGGCCGCCAGGCGGGTATCGGTCACCAGCCCAGTCGCAGCGACCACTTCGTCGCACTCAATCGCCGCAGCACCAACAAGCGCGACAGACTTCGTGCCCCCAGCGCGTTGAGTCACCCCCGCGACTTGCGTCGCACCTAAAAATTTCACGCCCGCAGCTTCAAGTGCTGCACGCAAACGTCCAGACGCCTGTTCGGGCAGCAAAGCCGCCAAGGGGGCTTGTTGCAAGTCAAGCAAAGTTACCTGATGCCCAGCCGCCATAAAATCATCGGCTAATTCGCACCCCACCATCCCAGCCCCGATAATGACAATATGTTTTGGCGCGTCACCTAACTGGCGCTTGAGCCTGACCCACGCGTCCAAATCATTGATTCTCCAGCAAAGATGAGCCGGCAACGCCTCGGGCAATGCAGGTCGCGCGCCTTGGGCCAGGATTAAAGAGGTGTATTGCAAATTACCTCGCGTAGTACGTAACTGATGCAGTGCAGGTGATAAGCCCACAGCAAAGGTCTGGGCCATGAGTCGCACCCCAAGGCGAGCCGCACTGGCTACGCCAGTTTCACGGACTAGCGACTCACGACTCGAGCGACGGCGCAGCGCAATCGAGAGTTCAGGCTTGAGGTAGCGATCGCCCTCACAAGCGGTCACCATCGTAATCGGCACCACAGCATCTTGAGCACGCACCGCCTCAGCGGCAGCCCAGCCGGCCTGACCCCCTCCAACAATCACGACTCCGACGCCACGAGCCAGTTTCAAAGGCGCACTGCCAGTCACAGGCTTGGCGCTCAATGACTCATAGGGCTCGAAGTCGGCTTTCACGACACCGCACAAGGGGCAAACCCAGTCGTCCGGAATCTCTGCAAATCGCGTACCTGGCGCAATCCCGCTGTCAGGATCGCCGATTTGTTCGTTGTAAATCAGGCCACAAGCACGACAAATAAACTGTTTCCAGGCTTGGTCTTGCGTCATGCAGGCAACACCTGTTTAGATAAGCGAGCCATCTCCCAGCGTAAATGCTTAATCGCGGGCGTGACGATTGCCACGAAGTGAGACTCACGGATACGACGTTGCGGGGCTGTATTCATCATGTAGCCGCGTGCGCCCTGATGCAACAAACCCGACTGTGATGCCCGCAGTGACAGTTCGGCACTCTGCGCACGTGCATCAAGCACACTGATCACATAATCAACGCTGCCATCATAAGGCGTCAAAGCAAGCGTCTGAATGCGCTGGCTTAAATCATCAAGTTCAGCCTGCAATTCGTCAGGACGATTATCTAAAAATTTATTGACATGGCCTAACAGCGGCTCAACTTCAAGCATCGACTCAATACTGCCTTGAGTGACCCCAAGTGCCCAACCTGTTTGAAGCAACACGAACGCTGCGCGCACTCGCGCAATAAACGGCTTGGCAGGGTCAGCGATCAACGCATCTTCGCTGACAAAATAATCGTCTAGACGAATCCCCCAAGTGCTCGTGCCTTCCATGCCAGAAAATTCAGGACATTGCCGCAGTACCACGTCGTCGGTACATCTAAGCAAAAACATAATTTCGTGCGACGTACTGCCGTCATCCAAATACACACCTGCAATCGCACCACAGTATTGCCCGCGGCCGATGTGACTGACCCACGGCAACGCGCCACTGACCCGATAACCGCCCGGTACGCGCTTGGCGCGCAACAGCATTTTTTCAATGCCCGCAAAGGTTTTCATTGGATTGGAGAGCGCTGTGCCGCCTAATGTATTGGCACAGGCGTGTTCATCTAAGATGGTTCCCATCAAGGCAGGGTTACCCGATTGCTCGAGATACAGACCGCATACGTCGTGACACCACGATAAGAATCCGGTTGAGCCGCAATTGCGTGCGATCTCGCGCATCGCGTCGATCGCCAGGCCGAATTTTTGTCCACTGCGATCTAGGTGCGCACCGAAGGCACCGGCTTGACCCAAGGTCTGCATGATGCCGGCGGGATAAAAACCTTCGTGATCGATTTTGTAAGCGGCACTGGCTAAGTCGCCGCTAGCGATGTGTTTGACGCGCGCCAGCAAATCGCTTGACGACGTGTGGAGCAGCACAGAACTTCCCTCGGTAGGATTCATCGTTCAGGCTAGCCCGATTTCAAAGCCAATCGGATTACGCATTGAATTTGCAACGGGCGAATACATATTGGCGTGACGCACAATTTCATCAAGTTGCTCACGCGACGCATCACCCTCGAGCAGCACTTTGACGCGTATTGCCTGGAAGCCCATTTGAGGTGGTGCCATCTCTGCACCCCCTGCACCCCACGCCGCTGGGTTGCCAATATCGCCCTCTAAAAACAATTCGAGCTTTGAAAGTTTGACTTGCTTCCAGGTTGCGACGGCAGTGATGCCCACGGCCAAACAACCGCCAAGCGCTGACAAGACAACTTCACCAGGTGCCGGCGCTGTATCTTGTCCAAATAAATGGGGGGGTTCGTCGACCACAACCGGCTGATGATTGCCAACGTAGCTGAGGGTTCGGTACTGACCTTCGCACACGGTATGCACTTTATTGGTGCCTTTGCGTGTTGGGTCTGCACGACCTTTTTCAGCGAAGCCTAACAAACCGTCGCGATCAATTGGGCGCAAGTAGGCTTTGACGGTTGAAGGGGCATTGTCGTTGCTCATCGAAGGGCTCCAGATAACTCAATAGAAGAAAAAAAGGCAAGCCAAATGATACGGTGAAGCGCGCATCAATCACTGTGTTTGGATATACCACTTGGCTATAAGCAAATGCCATGCCAAGTATGAAGATATTGGTTGAGGTTGACTCACGCGCCGAAGGCACCTAAGCAACCTAACCCACCCAGGCCCCACGTTGCGTGGCGTAGCCCTTGTTAATCAAAACGAGCATTCAACCCCCGCCTCGCGCGCCACGCGCACAAGGTCGGTAATGGTTTCGCTGGCCAGCAACAAACCCTTTGCTCGATTTTCAGCGTCTGCTTGTTTTTCAAGCTCGCCCGGGTAATACACCTGCGAATGACCGGCGGCCAAAGGCACGTCTTTTAGAGAACGCACATACTGATCGATTCGTTGATGAAACTCAGTCAGTGGTTGAAACGCGGCCACATTGAGCGCCACCATCAAATGCCCTGCACCACTGGGGTTCACAGGGTCGTAAGGCCCATGCACGCGATCGAGAAACTGACTGCCTGACAAGACACCCGACAGGATATCGATCATGACCCCCATCACATAACCTTTGTGCCCTGCCATGGGCAAGATAAACCCTTCAATGGCCGCCTTGGGATCCGTGGTTGGGCGCCCCGCTGAGTCAACCGCCCAGTGGGAAGGAATCTCTTCATTACGATTATTAGCTAGATAGATTTTGCCGCGCGCGACCCCTGAATTGGCCATGTCCATCACAATCGGGCCATACGCACCACCCGGTACTGCAATCGACCAGGGGTTCGTGCCAATTTTCTTTTTGAGGCCGCCCCAAGGTGCCATATTCGGCCCCGCGTTGCTCATCAAGAGCATCACGCAGCCTTGCTCGGCTGCGATCCGCGTGTAATACATACAGGTACCGAAATGGTTTGAATTACGAATTGATACTACGCCAACGCCATGCAGCTTGGCTCGTGTAACGGCTTGGTCGACAGCTTGGCGAGTAATCACTTGCCCAATGCCGTCATGACCATCCATCACACAGATTGCACCTGCGTCGACCGCTAACGAGGTTTGCGTCACAGCCTTCATGGCACCAGACTTTAGCCGTGCGTAGTACCAACCTAAACGCAACAAACCGTGTGACTGATGCCCCCACAGATCCGCCTGCACCAAGGTGTCGGCAGCTAACTGTGCGTCTTGCGCTGGCACGCCGATACTTTGATACACCGCTGTCGCAATCAGCCGCAAGCGGCCCGGATCCAGACGTGTGGGGGTTTCTTGCTGTGTAGTGGCAACCGACATGTTATTTAATTAACGCCCCGTAAACCAGATTTTTGTACAACATCCGGGTGTGGGTGCGATTCGAAGGCCCTTGCGCCATGATGACAGCCGCAAGTTTTTCTTTAGGATCAATCCAAAAGCTTGTGCCCCAAGCACCGGCCCACATCGCGTCACCCTTTGAACCCGGCACCCAGGCCATACCCTCATCTAAACGCACGGCAAAGCCCAAGCCAAAGCCGTAACCGGGGCCTGTGCTAGAGATCGTGCTGCCACCCATCCCCACAGTGTGCTGCGACAACATAAACTCAACGGTCTTTCGTGACAGGTAACGCTTGCCATCCAACTCACCGCCATTGACCATCATTTGCAAAAATTTCAGATAGTCAGTCGCTGTGCCCACCAAGCCCGCACCGCCTTTAAAATAACTTTTACCTAACGGGTTATAAGTTTGACGATACGATTTGAGCATCCCAACTTTCAGCGGATCGCTGTCAAGCGTCTCTGCCATACGACCAAGCTGATCGGCCTGTACCCACCATGTTGTGTCTTTCATCCCCAAGGGGCCAAGCAACAATTCATTCAAAATCGCATCTAACGGCTTTTGAGCGACGCGCTCGAGCAACAGACCTAAGACGTCAACCGAAATTGAATATTCCCAAACCGTACCGGGCTGATTGGCTAAAGGAATTTGACCAAGATTTTTCAGCATGTCATCGGTGGTGATATCTGTTTCACGCGACTCAATGTTGAGATCGTCATACATTTTTTTAATACGTGGCGATTTCGTGCCACCCGCATAGACAAAGCCCGCAGTGTGGCGCATCACGTCTTGCACCCAGATCGGGCGATTCAGTGGCACATCACCGCTTGCCGTTTCAACTTTCAAATCTTTTAATTCGGGTAGCCATTTTGCAATGGGATCGTTAAGTCCCATTTTTCCTTGTTCGACCATCATCATGGCCGCAACGGTCACGATTGGTTTGGTCATTGAGGCCAGTCGAAACAAAGCATCTTTGGGCATCGGCTTAGATTTGGCAGCGTCTAAAAACCCATGGGCTTCGTTATGTACCACCACCCCATTACGCGCCACCATTGTGACGGCGCCTGGAAACATGCCCGTGCGCACTTGCTCTTGCATCGAGGGGGCAATTCGGGCCAAACGGTCACTTGAAAAGCCTTGGATGATCACCCCGGCTGCGGGCTGGGCTGCAGTCGCAGGCGTTGCAGCGGGCTGTGCAAAGACGTTTGGTACGCCAAACAGCAAGGCAGCAGCAAACGCCATGCCAGCGCCGTGGGTACGACTGCGCGAGAACTGTTTTTTTGAAAATAGCATTTTGTCTCTCCAGGATCTTGATGGGATTAAATTTTCAAACACACACAAACTACAACATTTAAACGATTAATGTCTGGGCGACTTAGCCCCTAGCACTTCGCAACCAGAACTTCGGGTAAAGATTAACGTCTCAATGGTTCATCACCGAGGTGAACAATGTTCAATCTCTGGTGTCTGACCTGCTACTCAACTAACGCGCCGTACACCAAATTTTTAAAGAGCATGCGCGTGTGCGTTTTGTGTGTCGGCCCTTGCGCCATGATCACCGCAGCGAGTTGTTCGGTTGGATCGAGCCAAAAGCTCGTGCCCCACACGCCGGCCCACATCGCATCATTGATCGATCCAGGCACCCAGCACATCCCCTGCCCCAGCCTGATCGCAAAGCCCAAACCAAACCCATAGCCGGGGCCTGTATTGGCAATGGTTGTGCCCGCCATCCCAACAGTGTGTTGCGAAAGCATCAAGTCAACCAACTTACGAGACAGATAACGCTTACCCTCAAATTCACCCTTGTTAATCATCATTTGCAGGTAGCGCAGATAATCAGCGGTTGAACCGATCAGGCCAGCACCGCCTTTAAAATAACTTTTACCCGCGGGGTTGTAATGCTGCCGGTATGACTTGAGCATCCCAAGTTTTAATGGGTCATCATCCAAGGTCTGTGCCAACTTTTTTTCTTGCTCAGGCGTCACCCACCACTGCGTATCTTTCATACCAAGCGGCTCAAGCAGTGCTTGCGCCACGATAAGATCTAGTGGCTGACCCAATACCCGCTCAAGCAAAAGCCCCAAGACATCAACCGAAATTGAATACTCCCAAAACGTACCAGGCTGATGCGCTAAGGGGATTTTGCCTAAGTTGCGCAGCATCTCAGCGGCGCTGATGTCATCGACACGCGATTCAATGTTGTGTTGCTCGTACAAGGCTTTAATGCGTGGCGATTGCGTCGTCCCCGAGTACACAAAACCCGAAGTATGACGCATCAAATCCTGTACCCAAATCGGGCGAACCAGCGGCACATCACCCGCTGGCGTTTCAACCGTCAAGTCATTGAGCTCAGGTAGCCACCGCGTAATGGGATCTTGCAGACTGAACACGCCCTGCTCGACCATCATCATGGCTACGGTCGTGACGATAGGCTTGGTCATCGAAGCCAGACGAAACAACGCATCCTTTGTCATTGGTTGGCTACGGGCTGCATCCAAATACCCATGCGCCTCAAAATGCACCAACTGATTACGATGCAAAATCGCCGTCACGGCCCCTGGGAACATACCTGCCTCAACCTGCGCCTGCATGACGTGAGTTAAATGGGCGAGCCGCGCACTTGAAAAGCCTTGCACTAGACGGTCGTTCGCCATCAAGCTCGGAGTGGGTATCTTTTTATTCGACGAAGGCATCATTTTTTGTTCCTAGGCAAGGTCATGCATAATCACGGTTTGGCTGCGCATCCGATCAAAAAAGTCACGCAGCAAGCTCAGTCCCACAAAGTACACGTTTTTTTTCACCTTTTACAAGAGATTCTCAAGATGTCTAAGCTTCGCCCAGAAATGACCGTCCCTGAACTTAACAAGCGCAGTGGTGAAAATTTGCCCGGGCTGATGGGTGTTGAAGCGCTCGAAGTCTCAGAAAACACCTTGAAAAGCCGCATGGTGTTGCGTAAGGTCCATTTCGCACCAAATAGCTACTTGCACGCAGCCAGCGTGATTGCCTTGGCCGATACAACCTGTGGGTACGCGACCATGGCGCACCTACCTAAGGGTGCGCTTTCGTTTACTACCATTGAACTCAAAAGCAATCATTTGGGAACTGTGCGCGGCGAAGGCGAAGTCATTTTATGCACCGCAACAGCGCAGCACCTAGGCGGCAACACTCAGGTTTGGGACGCCGTTGTCAGCGATCAAGCGACGGGTAAAAAAATTGCTTTATTTCGCTGCACGCAAATGATCTTGTGGCCCAAAGAGGGATCGTGACTAAAACGGTGAACTGCGCTGACGGCGCAGCATCAACAAAGCCACAACTCCCACAACTGCCAGCGTCCAAACAATCAGTGGGCCCGTGGGCAAGTCAAACAAAGCCGAACCCAGCAAGCCCAACACGTAGCCAACTAGCGCAACCAGGTAGGTGGCCCAAAGCCGCCGCCGCTTGCCTTCGAGCTTGATCGTGGCCAGCGCGGGGATGATCAGCGTCGCAAATACCAGATATACCCCAACGAGTTGGACCGAAACGGTGATCGCTACGGCAAACAAGCTATAGAACCAGAAACGTTTTCCTTGAAATAAAACTATTGCGCCCAATAAAGCCAGTGTCACCAGCGCCGAGTAAAAAATCTGCGCCCAGCCAATCCACAAAATTTGACCCGCCAACAATTCTGATAAATGTTGTCCGCCATGCGGATCATTGGCGAGCAACAGCACAACGGCCGTTGCCGCCAACACAAACACAATCCCAATCACAGGTTCTTGATACCGCGTGGTCACGCGCTCGGTCGCTACCAGCAGCCAGGCCGCCACCAAGGCCATCCCCATCGCCCCCAACTGCACCCACAGCACCGGTGCCTCACTACCCCACACCATCGTGACGAAATACGCACCAAGCCCTGCGACCTGTGCAATGGCCAAATCGATAAAGATGATGCCCCTCTGTAACACCTGCATCCCTAACGGGACATGCGTTGCAATCACCAGTACACCCGCACAAAAGGCGGGCAGCAAAATCGACCAAGACAGGTCATTCAGCGAAATCAATAAAGCGTTCATCTCTTTTCCCGACGACATCTTTCAAAAGACAAAAAATGCAAATTGTTGGCCTCAACATGCATGTTCATCTTGCTACGGTCTAACGCCGCAGTCTGATTTAGCGACTGTAAACAGTCGGCAAGTCTTGTTGTTTGTCTCAGTATGCCGGCATATGATGTAGGTTAACTGATTTATCTTAAACCACATGACCACCGACACCATCATCATTACGGCGCTCGCTAGCGAGTTAGATGCCAGTCTGCTCCCCAATGGGGTGCAGATTTACTACTCTGGCATCGGCAAACTCAATGCCGCCATCGCCACGTTCAAGGCGATAGGGCAAACTCGGCCAAAGCGTATTTTCAATTTTGGTACGGTGGGTGCTGTTGCGACACACGCCAGTGGACTCATCGAAATTCAGCGCGTGGTGCAGCGAGACATGATTGCCGAGCCCTTAGCGCCTCGTGGTCAGGTGCCCTTTTGCGCACGCCCTTATGAATATCTTTCAGGCTCCGGGCAGTACACCTGCGGTACCGGCGACAGCTTTGTCATGGCCAAAGACCCTTGGTTTGAAGCCAATAACGTCGATGTGGTGGACATGGAGCTTTTTGCGATCGCTGCGATTGCCCACGACCACAACATTGCGTGGCGTTCGTTTAAATATGTGACAGATCACACCAACGAAGACTCGGGCCAAGACTGGCAACAAAAAGTTCACCATGGCGAACGCCTATTTATCGACCTGTTGAAAGAGGTGCTTTGATGCAACATTATTTCAAGTTCGTTAGTGTTCGCGACTTAAAATTCTTCGGTCTTATTTTGTTAACCCTTTTAACGGCTCACTCGATGGCTCAGACAACGCACACTCCAAAACAGGCAACTTGGGTTGCCAAAGAGTTTAAGTTCCATACCGGTGAAGTTTTAAGCGAAGTCAAACTCGGCTACACCACTCTAGGCGACCCCACGGGTATACCGGTTCTCATTTTGCATGGCACGGCAGGCACCGGTTCTGGCATGCTCAACCCTGCCTTTGGTGGTCAATTGTTTGGCGCAGGTCAGGTGCTTGATGCCAACAAATATTTTATTATTTTGCCTGATGCGATTGGGATGGGTGCGTCTAGTAAACCGTCTGACGGTTTACGTACAAAATTTCCTCAATATAACTATAACGACATGGTGTCGGGCCAGTATCGTCTGGTCACCGAAGGTTTAGGGGTCAAGCATCTGCATCTCGTCTTAGGTAACTCAATGGGTGGGATGCAAACCTGGCTGTGGGGCATCAAGCACCCCACGTTTATGGATGCGCTGGTGCCCATGGCATCGATGCCTGCGGCGATGTCTGGGCGCAACTGGATGACGCGCCGTCTGATTATTGACTCGATCCGCAATGACCCTGCTTGGCAAAACGGCAACTACACCCAACAACCACCTAGCTTGCAGTTCGCCTCGGTGTTCTTTCAAATCAGCACAAGCGGCGGCAATGAGGGTTTGCAAAAGCTTGCCCCAAGCCGCGAACTCGCTGATCAACTGCTCGACAAGCGCTTAAAAGCTGCGTTCAAAGCCGATGCCAACGACAACCTCTATCAATGGGATTCTTCACGTGACTACGATCCGTCGCGTCATCTCGAAAAAATTCAGGCGCGGGTACTGGTCATCAATTCGGCCGATGACGAACGTAATCCACCAGAGTTTGGTGTGATTGAACAAGCATTAAAACGTATCCCTAACAGTCAACTACTCTTGATCCCCGCCAGCCCAGATACCTCTGGGCACGGTACAACTGGGCAAGCCAAGTGGTGGAACAAACAACTAGCTGAGTTTTTAAAAACGGTGCCTGTGCAAAAGCAGTAATAGAAGCATCATCTCACACCACTTCAAAGTGGTGCGTGCCATCTACGCCCAGTTGCGCGACTAAGCCGAACTCCCAATCAAGGTAAGCCTGCATCGCCTCGCGCGGTGCATCGGTGCCCTCATAGGGCCGTTTGTAGCGATCGATCGGTTCTGAGAGTAACGCGGTAGCGCCTTTTTCAAGCGCCAACCCGGCGGCTTTCCAAGCTTGCGTCCCCCCAGTTAAGACCGAAACGGGCGCCTGTAATACTGCAGCAATTTCAGCGTGTGCATAACCAGAGAGCATGCCATCGGGGCACACCAACACGTACGCCGAGGCATTTGGCACGCGGCTAAGCGCCTGCTTAAACTGCGAGCGCAACACATACTGCGCACCGGGTATGTGCCCTTGTACATACTGAGCACGCTTGCTTAGATCAATCACAAGAAATTTTTTAGCCGCTACGTCATGCGCTGCATCACCAACTGACGCAGCCGCCAACTCTGCTACTGTAATTGCTGGAGCAAGGGGCAGCATTGCACACTCGGGAACCCAAGGACCCGTTTCAGAAAAGACCCCTGCTGGCAACTCGGTCAACACATAAACATCCCACGCCATCTGGGCCAACCACGAGGCAGTCATATTGGCACGTACGCCGTCGGTATCCACCAAAACGATACGTGCACCCCGCACCGGCGCAACCATTTCTGTTTCTTGCACTAACTGCCCACCAGGCGTTGAGCGAAACCCCGCGATGTGACCCGCAGCGAATTCTTCAGGCGTACGGGCGTCAAAAAAATAAGTTGTACGTTCGGACTGCGATCGCCAGGCTTGCGCATCTGGCCACGCTGCGCGCTTCACGCCCGCACGCTCTGCAACACTGCGCGCACGAGCGGCTGCGGTCTGCATCGTTTGCTCAGAGACCTCTTTAAACTTTCGCGTTTCGCCCTTGTCTAGCGCCTGACCGGCGAGCGTCCAGCCAATCGTGCCATTACGCAAGGCCGACACTTTATTGGGGATGCCAGCATTAATTAAAGACTGGGTACCAATAATGCTGCGCGTGCGGCCCGCGCAGTTGACGATGACTTGCGTTTCTGGACGTGGTGCCAACTCGGCGATCCGCAACACTAATTCAGCACCGGGGCAACTGGTGGCGGTTGGGATACTCATGGTGTTGTACTCATCGTAGCGACGCACATCGACAATCACAACATCAGCTTGTTGATCGATCAATGCCTTGACCTCGGGCGCTGAGAGTGAAGGCGTATGTCTCTTGGCCTCAACCAGCTCGCCAAAAGACTTACTTGGCACATTCACATCGCGAAACAACTCACCACCGGCCGCTTGCCAGGCGCGCACTCCCCCTGCAAACACCGCGACACGACTAAAGCCCAGTGCCACTAAACGGCGAGCCGCGAGCATTGCGTCTGACTCTAACAAGTCGACATCGCCTTCATCAAGCGTCACAATTTGCACGTCGCGACGCGGCAACTTTGAGTACGCATCGAGCTCGACACGCGACAAGGGGAAATTTGCTGCAAACAAGGGGTGTGCCTGCGCGTGCGGGTCTTCTTCGCGCACATCTAAAAATGCGACCTCACGTTTTTCAAGCAGCGCGCTGCGAACATCTTGGTAGTCGCACATCTGCACAGCATCGATTGGACTAGGTCTAAACACGGTGATTAACTCCAGAGATTAGGGACAACATCGCTGTTGTAGCCAGAGATAAACGTTTTGTCTGCGCCCGTTGCAGGGTCAAACACATGCCGGCTGATCCGGCCGATATTGCCGCCATAGACATGGATACTGATTGAGGTCTGGTCTGCATGAAAATTAGCGACCTCGTGCACATCATGCGTAGCAGGTGATACGCTGCACACATTACCCGGTTTGAGCACATGACTCTCGCCTCGGCTATAGCTGCCGTCTGCTTGCTTAAAGTAGTGTGTATCGATCTCTTGACCGCGCAACATCCCGATCAAGCCCCAAGTCATATGGTCGTGCACCGGTGTCTTCTGCCCCGCCCCCCACACAAAGCTCACCACTGAAAACCGCTCAAGCGGGTCTGCGTATAGCAAATACTGACGATAAAAATCTGGGTGAGGCACAGTAAATTGTTCTGGCAACCAGTCGTCTTGCGCAACCAGCTCTGCCAACAGGGTAGCCCCTTGTTTTAACAGCTCTGGCTCTGCTCGCTCGCGCTCGACCAAACCGCTCAGATCTTGCACAAACGTCAGTAATTTTTGATTTTTCAAGTGAGCACTCTGCATGACAATGATTAGATCGAGCACAAGCTTAACAAGGTTCGTTGCCTTCTGTCTTCAGACAATCGACTAGTGGCATACCTGCGTTGACAGCACCTAAGCAAGTTTCTACTATCGTAAGCGATTAGGAGACATTAATGCGGATCGTTGACTTACATTCACACTGGGGTACAGAGCGCGGCTACGTACTGCGTTCGGCCGACGCACTGGCACAACAAAAAAGCACCTGGAATTCAACCCCAACGTACGACACTGAAGAGCAGATGGCCGCTTACCTGCGCGCCAACCAGGTCAAGACTATTTTGGATTTTGGCTTTACCAAAAACCTTTCAATTGAAGAGGTCAAACCTCTGCACGACTACGCTATCGAAACCCAGGCTAAGTTTTCAGATTGTATTTTCGGGAATTGGCTACAGATGGATCCGCGCTTGGGTCAGGCTGCGGCCGATGAGCTTGACCGCTGCATCAAGCTGAGCACAGGCTTTGTCGGTTTTTGCGTATCGGGTTCGGGTACGGGTTTTGCCGCTAGTGACCCGATCTATCACCCTATTTACGAGGTCTTGCAAGCGCACAACCGCCCCGCACTAGTATTGGTAGGCCATACGGGTGCAGGTGCTGGCCTGCGGGGTGGCGCTGGCATCAAACTCGACCTTTGCCATCCCCGCTATATTGATGAACTAGCGATTGATTTTCCAGATTTACAAATCATCAGCGGGCGACCCGCCTGGCCTTGGCAAGATGACATGATTTCAATCATGATCCACAAGCCTAATGTCTGGAGTGAAGTGCACGGCTGGTCACCTAAATACTTTACCGATCCTTTTAAAAAAGAAATTCGTTCGCGCTTGAAAGATCGCGTGATGTTTGGAGCTGATTACCCGCTGTTTCGCTACGAGCGTCTGGTGCAAGACTGGAAAGACCTCGGCTACACCGACGACATTCTTGAACGTGTGTTTCATCGCAATGCTGAGCGTTTGTTTGGCATCACCGAGGCTAAGTAATGGATTTGTCACTGAGCGGAAAAATGGCTTTAGTCGGCGGCGCAAGCCAAGGGATCGGCTATGCCATCGCGCATCTGCTGGCCTCAGAGGGGGCTACTGTTGCCATGGTGGCACGCAAAGAAGAACCGCTGAACGAGGCCTGCGCAAGGATCACAGCCGAAACCGGAGCCAGCACGTTCGCCATTGCCGCTGACATCCGCAAGGGTGCTGATTGCGAAAGAATCATTTCCGAGGCCTTAGGCAAATTTAAACAGATCGATATTTTGATCAATAACGATGGGGCACCACCCTTAGGCGAACTTGAGAGTTTTGATGATGTTGCCTGGCAAAAGGCTATTGAGCAAAATCTCATGAGCGTGATTCGACTGTGCCGCGGCGCTCTGCCTTCAATGCGTGAGCAAGGCTGGGGTCGCATCGTCAATATCACCGCTCTTTCGGCGATTCAGCCCATCGCACGTTTCGGACTATCCGTCGCCACTTGGGCCGGGGTCTTGGGTTACGCAAAGACTCTTTCGCTTGAACTCGCCAATCAAGGCATCACCATCAACACCATCTGCCCCGGTCGCATCGCAACGGGGCGATTGGCCACCGTGTTTGGCAACGGCACGCCCGGCCAACTTGAACAAGAACAGATGGCTCAAATCACTAAACTCATCCCCATGGGAAGAGTGGGCGAGCCCAACGAAATCGCAGGCCTGGTTGCCTTTTTATGTTCGCCGTGGGGGGCCTACATGACTGGCACCGTGCAACACGTTGATGGCGGCAGGCTCGGCAGCTTGCTCTAAACACATCACGCTCAACAGAGAGACCCATCTTGATTCCATGCCTGCCTAACTGCCTGACGACTCGCCTTTGTCGGTATGCAGACAGCCCAAACAGCATCAAGTGCCACTGAAATCCTTTTTGACACAACTAGAAAAACATGAACTCGAACAACCAAGATAAGACAAATCCACCCGACTCACCAGATTTCGTGCCGTGGTATTTTCGCTCGCTTGATTTTGAACAACTGTGGCGCGACTATCCCCCGCCCCCCACCTACTTTCAGACCACTGCAAAGTTATCGCGCGACGAAATGCGTGCGCTACAAGAGCAACGATTTTTAAAAACCGTCGCACGCGGTTGGGAAATCGAATTCTTTAAGCAGCACTGGACTGCACACGGCTTAGTCCCCACCGACATCCGTACGCTTGACGATCTCACCAATATTCCGGTGTACGACGTCAACGATATCCGCAAAAGTATTGAGCGCAACCCGCCTTTCGGCGACTTTATGGGCATCTCACCTGAAAGCGGCAAACACATGCCCTTGGTCTTGCAAACCAGCGGCGGCACGACCGGTTTGCCGCGCCCAATGCTGTACTCGCCTCAAGACCGCGAGACCATGGCCATTTTGGGCGGACGACGTATGGCGATGCATGGGATTCGACCGGGTGACATGGTATTGGTGACCTTATCCCTTGGCTTGGGCAACGGCGGTATGGCGCCGCGCGAAGCGCTCTGGCGTTATACCGGCGCGGTCCCCGTCATGACAGGCAGTGGCGCCAATACACCTACCCGCCGTCAGATTGAGATTATCAAAGCCTGGGGCATCAAAGTCATTTTGGGGTTTCCGGCCTATCTGCGTCATATGGCCATCGTTGCACGAGACGAGCTTGGTATCGATCCAAAATCTTTAGGAATTCGCTTGTTAGGTACCCACCTAGGGATGGAAAATCGCGAACTGCTCGAAGATTTATGGGGCGCCAAGGCCTTTGACATGTACGGCACGCACGAAAGCGGCATGCTCGCAGCTGAGTGTGAACACCAAACGGGCATGCATGTGATGGAAGACGCCTTCATCCTCGAGATGGCAGATCCAGAGACTGGAAAGATTTTGCCTGATGGCGAAAAAGGCACCACGTACATCACAACTTTATATAAGTATGGCGCGCCGCAGATTCGTTTTAATGTCAATGATATTTCGGCCTTTCACACCACCACCTGCCCCTGTGGCAACACCTCGCGGCGGTTGAAGCGTATTTTTGGTCGCAACGACAACATGGTGAAGTTGCGCGGGGTCAACGTGTTTCCTGAGGCCGTGGGCGCAGCGGTGCTTGAAGATAAGCGTCTAAATGGCGAGTACTTTTGCTTCGTCGATCGCGTGGGCGAAGCGTTAACCGATCATATGGATGTCTGGGTTGAGGTGATTGACCCAACCGCCGACTTAGCAAGCTTGCGCGAAGATCTAGAACGGCGAATGAAAGAGGTGCTCAGTCTTAAGGTTCAGATCACGCCAGTTAAAAAAGGCGCGCTTGACCAATACACCCTGACCTCACAGAGTTCGAAGGTGAAGCGTCTGTTAGATCGACGAGACTAAGCCGATACAACGGGTCACACGTTCGACTGCAACGGTTCAGGGGTCTGAGCCAACCGGCAACCCTTGCCTTAAGTCACATATACTAAATATTACTTTACTTTACTTTCGACATACCTAGCTAACAGGTACGAAATCTGCGACACACAACGGTCTCGACCGAAACACATTGAAACGTCTTTGCCTCTGCAGCGGTCACAAATACAACTATCTGCTGGGGCATGCTTCCTCTATACTCCGACACTTCACGGACTAGTGGAAAATACCTATTTTGCACTCGGTCGAGAGTCGTCTTGCCTAGTGAATTCTTATCTTTAAAAAAGCTTAGCTTGGATCGTTCAGGATGTGGATAGTTAGAACCGCGCTAGAGAAACCATACACGTTTATCGTGATGGCGATTCTCATCCTGATCACTACGCCACTCGCAGTGATGCGCACCCCGGTCGACGTCTTGCCCGAGATCAACATCCCCGTGATCAGTGTGATCTGGAACTACAACGGCTTATCAGCCCAGCAAATGGGTAATCGCATCACACAAGCGCACGAGAGAATACTCACAACGACCGTCAGTGACATCGAGCATATCGAATCGCAGTCCTTGGGCGGCATAGCAATTATTAAGATCTTTTTTCAGCCAAACGTCAATATCCAAGCTGCGCTCTCGCAGGTGGTTGCCGTGTCGCAATCTGTTCTGCGACAAATGCCGCCGGGCATCACCCCCCCTCTCATCATTAAATACACGGCCTCGTCAGTCCCTGTGATTCAACTCGGTATGTCTAGTACTGTGATGGCTGAAAAAGAATTATTCGATGCGGCCATCAATATTCTGCGACCACAACTGATTACGATTCCGGGTCTTGCCATGCCGTTTCCGTATGGCGGTAAGGTACGTGCCGTATCGGTAGATATCGACCCACAAGCCTTGCTTGCTAAGGGGATGACCTCGTCAGACATCATCAACGCGATTACCACGCAAAACCTGACCCTACCCGCTGGTACGACAAAAATTGGTGATACTGAATTTAATGTGTCGCTGAATTCGTCTCCGCCCAGCATTGCAGAACTGAATAACATTCCGGTACGAACCGTCAACGGCGCCACCACTTTTTTGCGCGAAGTTGCGCACGTACGCGACGGGTTTTCACCTCAAATCAATATTGTTCGGCAAGACGGCCAGCGTGGCTTGCTGCTCACAGCACTCAAAAATGGCGGTGCCTCAACCCTTGATGTTGTCAACGCGTTAAAAGCAAAACTACCCTCGCTATTACCTTTGCTACCAGATGGGATCGAAGTCAAACTCTTGGCCGACCAGTCGATTTTTGTAAAAGAAGCGATTGCTGCCGTCGTTCACGAGGCGCTCATCGCTGGCGCGCTGACAGCACTTATGTTGCTGCTGTTTTTGGGCAATTGGCGCAGCACCCTGATTATCGCGATTTCGATACCGCTCTCGATTTTTAGCTCGCTGATTGTGCTGCATTTGCTTGGTGAAACGATCAACATTATGACGCTCGGCGGCTTAGCACTTGCAGTCGGAATTTTGGTTGATGACGCCACAGTCACGCTCGAGAACATCGAACGACATATGCATATGGGCAAAGGGCTGTACGAAGCGATTATGGAGGGCGCAGGTGAAATCGCGGTACCAGCGTTTGTCTCGACACTCTGTATTTGTATTGTCTTTGTGCCGATGTTCTTTTTGGGCGGTGTCGCAAAATACCTCTTTGTCCCGCTTGCTGAGGCAGTGATCTTTGCGATGCTCGCCTCATATGTTTTGTCGCGTACGCTAGTTCCGACCATGGCGTATCTGTTGATGGGCGATATGACAAACAAGGGTCGCATTGATCGAGCCATCTACGCCGTACATGTTCGTTTTAACAATCGCTTCGAAAAGTTTCGTACGGCTTACGTGCTGTTACTGAGCAACCTACTGACTCATCGCAAGCAGTTCATCTTTGGTTTTCTGTTCTTTTGTCTTGGGTCGTGCGGCATTTTTGCGTTGCTCGGGCGAGATTTGTTTCCGCTTGTCGACACCGGTCAAATCAAGCTTCACCTGCGCGCACCGAGCGGCACGCGCGTTGAACGGACCGCTATCATTGCTGACGAAGTGCAAACAGTCATTCGCAAAGTGATTCCAGAAAAGGATCTGGCGGGCATATTAGACAACGTCGGCCTGCCAAATAGCGGCATCAATCTTTCTTACAGTAGCTCGGGCACGATCGGCGCCTTTGATGCCGACATCATGATCACGCTTAAGCCGGGTCACCGACCCAGCGAATACTATATGGAAGCCCTCTTACCAGAACTGCGCAAAAATTTTCCGGATATTGAATTCTTTTATCAACCAGCTGACCTTGTGACGCAGATTTTGAATTTCGGCATCCCCGCCGCCATTGACGTGCAAATTGTTGGGGCCAATATCGCCGCCAATCAACAGTTTGCCAGCAAACTGGTGACTAAAATTGCCGGCGTCAAGGGCGCGGCCGACGTGCACATTCATCAGCGTCTTGATAAGCCTGCAATTGCGCTTAAGATGGATCGCACGCGTATGCAAAGTTTGAACCTGACCCCTGCGGATCTGGCGCAAAATGTACTGCTACCGCTTTCAGGCAGTGCGCAAACCGCACCTTCCTTCTGGCTCAATCCCAACAACAACATCAATTACACAATTCAGGTGCAAGCCCCTCAGTCAAAGATTGAGTCACTGGATGACTTATTGCGCCTACCGGTCGGCCCCTCAAACGCTGCAGCCTCAAATGCTTTAGCGGCCACCAATGCCGCGAGCGGGCGCGGCACTCAGCTTCTAGGCAACTTGGTCACGGTATCGCCTACGACCGAATTCGCGATTTTGACGCGCTATAACATTCAGCCCTCAATCGATATCTATGCCAACGTGCGCGGTCGTGATCTGGCGGGCGTCGCAAACGACATTCAAAAAATTATGGATGCGGCGCAAGCTGACCTACCGCGTGGTAGTCGGATGGTCATGCGCGGTCAAGTCGAGACCATGAAAAATTCGTACACAGGCCTAGGCATTGGTTTGTTGGCGGCGATCGTGTTGGTCTACTTGTTGATTGTGGTCAACTTTCAATCTTGGTTAGATCCGTTCATCGTCGTGGCGGCCCTGATTGCCGCGCTGGCCGGTATTGCCTGGATGCTGATCTTGACCGCCACCAATCTAAGCGTACCGGCGCTCACGGGTGCCATTATGACAATGGGGGTTGCAACGGCCAACAGCGTCTTGGTGATCTCGTTTGCCCGCCAACGCTTAACCGATGGCCTGCCGGCTTTATCTGCTGCACTTGAGGCAGGCGCAACACGTTTGCGGCCCGTGTTAATGACGGCTTTAGCGATGATCCTTGGAATGGTCCCGATTGCCATTGGTATTGGCGAAGGCTCAGAGCAGAATGCACCCTTGGGCCGCGCGGTGATCGGCGGCTTACTATTTGCCACCGTTTCAACCTTGTTTTTTGTGCCGGTTCTTTTTGCGTCCTTTCATCGAATGCTGGCGCTACGCAACGACCAACGAAGAGCACTCACATGACAGAAGAACGCCACGCACATCAGGGCTTGCCTGAGTTTCATCAACACGGGCCCGATCATGACCTGAGCCGCGCCCGAGTCGTCAAGAAGACAAAACTATTTGTCTTTGTGCTCTTGTTGCTGTTGGGCTTTGGCTTGGCCAAGACTTTATTTACCCGCTGGTCTTACGGCGACGTGCTTGCCCAACGAGCAGAACAAAACACCCTCATGCATGTGCTGGTCACCAAACCGGCACCGCCCGCCGCGACGGGCCCACACACTAGGCTCGTACTCCCGGGTATCTTGCTTGGCATTCATGAAGCTCAAATTTACTCACGCGTAAACGGCTACGTCAAACAGTGGCTAAAAGATATCGGTGACACTGCAAAAAAAGGCGAAACGCTCGCGATTTTAGATATCCCTGAAGTCAATAAGCAGGTTGAAGAAGCAACCGCAAATTTTCAATTGGCCAAAACGGCGTTCGAACGCTGGAAGCGCCTACGCGCTGAAGACGCCGTCTCGCAACAAGAACTCGATGAAAAAACCGCACTCTTCAGGCAAACAGAAGCCGTCTTAAAACGCCTGCGCGATCTGCAAAGTTTTGGCACAGTGGTGGCCCCGTTTGATGGCACGGTCACCCGGCGCAATGTCAACATGGGCGACTTGGTGAATGCCGGTAATGTTGGCACGGCTCAATCAATGTTTACCATGGCCAATGTCGACAAACTGCACGTCTATGTGTATTTGCCCCAAGATCGCGTTGGGCAGATCAAAGTCGGCGACGAAGTGTTGATTCGTCAAAATAGCGCACCCGACAAACCAGTCAAGGGGCGGATTGCGCGCACTGCAGGCGCCATTGATACGGCGACTCGCTCGCTACAAGTTGACATCGAAGTCCCCAACGAAGGGCGTGTGCTGATGCCTGGCGCTTACATCGAAGCGACGTTGAATATCTCGATGGGTAACCAGTTAATTATTCCGACGAATGCCTTGATTTTTGGGGCAGGCGGCCCGTTTGTCGCCACCGTCAAAGACAATAAGGTTTTAAAGAAAAAGGTTTCACTCGGCATCGATTATGGCTTGCAGGTCGAGGTTCGCTCTGGCCTTACCGCTGATGAAGACATTGTCCTGAACCCACTCGATTCGATTACGGATGGCCAGGTCGTCAAAATCGAAACGCCACCTAAGCGCCCATGAAACGCTCGTTCTCCCTTTGTTTGATTGCCCTCGCCTGTGCGGGTTGCGCGCCAATTGGGCCTGACTACGCGCGCCCAGAACTTGATATGCCGGCCAATTGGAAAACACTCCCGGGTGCAAACGCGTCTTTATGGAAAATTGCCGAGCCCGCAGATCAGCAACCCAAAGACAAATGGTGGACTCACTTTAACGACAAAACGCTCAATCAATTGATTGAGCGCTGTCTTGAAAACAACAATACTCTACAGGCTTCGCTCGCGCGCTTGGATCAGGCCATCGCACAAAGCGAGGCGCGTGGCGCTGCACTGCTACCCACTCTATCGGCATCAGGGGTCGCCTCACGCACCTTGACTTCAGCCAACCGCCCCACCACGACCTACGACAGTGTCAACATCCAAACGGTTCAAAATGACTTCAGACCCGTTGCCCTGATGACCTATGAGATTGACTGGTTGGGCAAGGTCAGGCGTGACGTTGAAGCCTCGCGCAATACCGCCGATCAGGCGGCCGCCGACACTGAGAACGTGCGCCTGCTCTTAACGGCGCAAGTGGCGACGTCTTATATTTTGCTTCGTCAATACGATGAAGAAATTCGTGTGCTGACGATGATCGTTGGATTACAAGAAAAACTTCTCGGGCTGATTCAAAAACGCTACGACCTGGGTGCCGCCGGCCAAACTGAGCTGTCTCAACAAAAGGCGCTGGTGCAATCAAGCGGTGCACAACTTGAATTACTAAACAATCTACGTAATCTTCAAGAAAATCTACTTGCGACCCTCACCGCGACGCCAGCCGCTAGTTTTAAACTACCTGCTGGACGTTTGCCGCAAACCTTGCCAGCGTTTCCGGTTAGCGTACCGTCAAATCTGCTTGAGCGCCGACCCGACGTCGCCGCCGCTGAGCGCGCGATGGCTGCCGCCAACGCACAAATCGGTGTCGCGAAGGCTGCATTTTTTCCATCCTTACTGGTCGCGCCGGCTTTTCTTGGGGGCGACTCAAACAATATCGCTTCTTTGCTCAGTTTGCCCTCGCTGCTTTGGTCGATTGGCTTAACGGCCACGCAAACGATCTTTGACTCGGGGCGTACTAGCGCGAATTATCGCTTTGCTCAAGCGGGTTATGCGGGCACACTTGCCAACTATCGCCAAGTCGTTTTGGTGGCGATTCAAGAAACCCAAGATGCGATGAGCGGTATACAACAGTTCTCTCGCGCACGCCTTAAACAAGATGAGGCCGTCACGAACTTAAACCGTGCGCTGAGGGTCAGCGCAGTGCGTTATCGCGAAGGCCTTGATACGGCTCAAACACTTGCCTTGCTGCAACAAAACCAACTGACCGCAGAGCGCATCAAGTGGCAGATGCACGGCAATCAGTTTTTAGCCAACATTGCACTTGTGAAAGCGTTGGGTGGTGGCTGGGAAGGGTTTAAACAACCTGAGCCTATTGTTCGGGTTTTTGACGAACCCTCTGGGCTTGTTGAAGGTGCTCAATAGAGTTGGGTTCGTGCCTTAAAGACAGTCGTGCGGCGCGCCACGAGACCAGCTGATTCATCAACAAAGCGGCTATCAGTGCTTGCGAACGTCGTGTAGGTCTGATAGCTCAAGATCTCGCAGCTTTGGCGCAGCAAGCCAACACACTGCCACCACGAATAAAGTCATCGCACCACCAAAAACGATCGAAGCACTCAGGCCCAAGGCGCTCGCGGCCAGGCCTGACTCAAGCGCCCCAATTTCGTTAGACGAACCGATAAAAATACCGTTAATTGCCGAGATGCGCCCACGCATTTGATCAGGAGTCATCAGCTGCAAGATCGTTGAACGCAGGACAACTGAAATCGCATCAAACACACCCGTGAAAAACAAGAATGCCGCCGCGAGCCAAAAACTGGTTGACCAACCAAAGCCGATCACGGCAAAACCAAAGCCCGCCACAGCACCCAGCAGGTAACGCCCCCCATGTCGTTGAATTGGATGCCGAGCCAGCCACACACCTGCCAGCACAGACCCTATCGCCGGCGCTGCACGCAATAAGCCTAGTGTCTCTGGGCTGCCTTGCAAAATCTCATCGATAAACGCTGGCAACATAGCGACGGCGCCGCCAAATAGCACCGCAAACATATCTAGCGCCATGGCAGCTAGCATGATTTGCTTTGAGAACACAAAGCGCAAGCCTTGCACAATACCGGCCCACATCGAAAGTTCGCTTGGTTGGGTCGGCTCTGCGGTATAGCGCAACAACCCAACCGCAATGATGGCGAATAAGGCAAACACCCCAGACGCGATATACGCAAACACCAAACCGGGCCAAGCAATCAACAAGCCACCAACGACAGGGCCAATCACCTGCGCCCCCTGATAAATGACCGCACCGATCGCTGATCCCTGTGCAAAATCCTCACGCCTCAAAACTTGCGCAAAGAGCACTTGATAGGTCGGGCGAATGAACGCCCGCGCCAACCCGGCTAACCCAATACCGGCATACAGCAACCACTGCACGCCCATCCCTAGGCTATCCAGGTAACCCAGGGCAACGGGCACCATTAACACAGCAATCAACACGTGCAACGAACAGCCAAAGACCGCAATACGCTTTTTTGAGGCCTGGTCGACTGCATGGCCAGCAAAAAGTGCGCTGCAAAAGTATGGGACAACCTCAGCCAAACCCATTAGCCCTAAAGACAAAGGATCTTTGGTGAGTTCATAAATGTGCCAACCCGCCGTCACCGCCAGAATCTGGTAACTCAGGGTCAGGCAAGCCCGATACAACATTAACTCAACGAACGCGCGTGAAATCAGCATGCCTAGGAGAATATCACTTCTCTTATTCGCCTCATTAAGTTGCTTTTTGTCACCTTACAGCTTTTTTTCTTGCGCTAAGACCCTACGATGCTGGTGCTCGAACGTGAGTCGCTACACCATTTGGTTTAGAAAAGTATTTTTACCGCTATTTTGACAATACTTTAACAAGTTTTAAATGTTTTTAACTACAATTTGTAACATTATCTTGTAAAATTAATATAAATTACGCTAACTGCATTTAAAAATTGATTATCTAGAGTAAAAATATCAGATGAAGCTCTTAGACCACCTTAATCGCCCTCGCTACCTGACAAAAGCTCTTGCTGCTGCCAACAATCTGATTTCTGAGCGCGGTGAAGCCAATGGTTCTAGCATGGCGCAAGAGCTCATCAGCCAATATCAGTTACTTGATGACGCACAACGCAGCGTGTTCTATACCGCCTTAGCTGAGAAATTTAACCCTGACCCTAGTTTGGTCTTGCAGGCCGCCCAAGCCTATGCCAAAGCCCCCTCAGCGCAAAGTCTCATCGCCTTAACAAAAGTCACTGAAGCGCCACGTCAAGAGCTGTTCCGACGGATGAATCGCGCCCCCGGCGGCACCAAGGCTGCCCTCACCATGCGCCGAGAGCTTTTGCGGTTATTAGACAAGCGCCCAGATTGGGCAGCACTCGATTACGACATCCGGCACTTACTATCGTCTTGGTTTAACCCCGGTTTTTTGAAAATGCATCAAGTCGATTGGCGTTCACCTGCGCACGTACTTGAAAAAATCATTCAACACGAAGCGGTGCACGCGATTGATGGCTGGGATGACTTACGCAGGCGCTTACAGCCCGACCGTCGGTGTTTTGCTTTTTTTCATCAGCAACTTCCAGACGAGCCTTTGATTTTTGTTGAGGTCGCCCTTCTCTCAGAAATCCCTGGCGCAATTGGCCCCTTGGTCGATAAAAAATCGACGCCCTCTGACCATAAAAAACCGAAAGTCGCGGTGTTTTATTCGATTAGTAACTGTGAGCCTGGTTTGCGTGGGGTCTCGCTTGGCAACTTTCTGATCAAACGCGTCGCCGAGCACCTAAAAAATGAACTCCCAAGTCTAGGTACCTTCGTGACGCTCTCACCCATTCCGGGCCTGATCGACTGGCTCACGCGCGGGCCTCAATTCAACCAGGTAGATTTGCCGCTTACGACGCGAACACGCTTAGAGCAAGCTCTTGCGACACTTAACTTCGCCAATCAAACATGGGTGCAGCGCTTGAATGACGGGTGGACTCCCGCTACAAGCACGGCCAAAGAGCGTGAGGCGCTCACCTCGCTTTGTGCCATCTATTTAATTTATTTTGCGACCCGACGAGAAGGCAGCCCCGTGGCCAAATTTCACCTAGGTAATGGTGCAGAACTACATCGCCTGAATTGGGCCGCGGATTTGTCAAAAAAGGGCTTAAGAGAGTCAGCGGGTTTAATGGTAAATTATCTCTACAATCTTGACGCCGTTGAAGAGAATCACGGGCACTTCGCACAAGGTCAGGTGATATCTTCCCGCTCTGTCAACAAACTAATCTAACAAAAAAATGAGCAACCTCATTGCAATGATTATCGGATTGCTACTGCTTGTCAGCAATCCAACCAAGACCGAATTTGAAGGTTTTGTCAGCAAACAGATCACCGCAAACATGCCAAGCAAAAATGCGCCTGGCGATCGTTTTGCAAATCAGCTGATCGGCGGGCTTGTCTCCAAACTCGCCTCTGAGGCGACGCAACGAGACAATTACTATTTGTTATCTGTGTACACAGTTGATTTGGCGATGCTGCGCTTGTTTAAACCCGAGCTACCACCAACAGTCAAAATTATTGGCATCGGGGGGCAGTTCATCCCTATCACCGACAATCAGATTTTTAAAAAATCCCTTTGAGCTCAGGTCCTGAGGGCTAAATCTCGACTCTCGCATCATGGATCTTGGCAATTACGGCTTGGCCACCCAGCCACCGCCAAGAGCCTTAAACAGATCGACACCGGCTTGCAGGCGAGCCGACCGGTTGATCACAAAGGCCAAGTTCGCCTCGTTGGCAACCCTCTGTGATTCAAGCACGTTCAAAAAATCAACGTAGCCCGCTGCGTAACGCAGCGCGGCAAGCTCTTGCGCCTTCGTCGAGGCCTGCACCTGCTGTTGCAAATACTGCTCGGTCTGCAAGGTCTGCTGCACAGAAATTAAGGCATCGCTGACTTCGCCGAAGGCATTTCGAACAACCTTCACATAGCCGCCTAACGCCTCTTGCTGTTGCGCCTTTGCATACTCCAAACGCCCCTGCAGCAAGCCGCCTGAAAAAATTGGCTGCAGCAAGCCAATCCCTGCTGACCAAACAGAGCTTTGGTCAGTCAAGAAAGAACTAAACGACACACTTTGCGCACCAAACAATCCAACTAGAGAGAAGGTTGGAAACAGCCCAGCAGTCGCCACGCCGACCCGAGCGTTTGCCGCCCTTAAGTCTTGTTCGGCACGATTCACATCAGGTCGCCTTTCGACAACAGTCGAGGGTAGCCCCTCAGGGGGCAAAGGCGGCGCAGGCAACTGACGCACATCGCCCGCAGCAATCGTTAAGTCAAGCTTGCCGGTCAGCACGCCGAGTTGATTTTGCGCAATGGCGCGCTGGCGCGTGACCTCAGACAAGCTAGCCTGCGACGCCGCCAAAGCAGCTTTGCCTTGGTTAACATCAATCGGTGAGACTAAACCGCCCTGCAGTTTTGCCTCAGCCACTTTGACCGATTCAGTACGCGTACGCACCGAATCTTTTAGCACCGCAATCTGCGCGTCCAGCGAGCGCAAACGCAAATATAGATTCGACACCAGCGCCGTCACGGTCAGACTGACGCTATCTTTTTCATACTGGCTGGCCGTTGCCACGGCAGTTGCCGATTCGATATTACGGCGCACCCGCCCCCAGACGTCCAACTCGTACGATGTGAGCAGACCGACCTGCGAGGTGTTGGCCTGCACGCCAACACCCGACACCGAAACCGACGGCCCCGACGTTGCACGCGTGCCACTCGCCGTCAAATTCAAAGTCGGATATAAGGCAGCACCCGCTTGCACTGCCAAAGACTCAGTCATACGAATACGAGCCAGTGCGACCTGAATATCGGCATTATCCTGCCTCGCTGCCTGCACCAGTTGGTTAAGCGTTGCGTCGCCAAAAAGAGTCCACCACTGCGCATTGACGGGCGACTGTACCGCTCCGCCTGCGAGCGCCGACTCAGGCGCGTTGTACCGAGCGGGCAAAGCAAGGTCTGGGCGTTGATAGTCGGGGCCAAGTAAGCACCCTGATAGCGATAGCGACACTACAGTCATCAGCAGCGAGCACCGGGCGACGCGCTGCCAAGACATCACGGTCAAGCGATCTGCAGAGGCATTATCTTTAGGTATTTCAGACGCTGCTGTCTTGCGCAATTGCAACGCACGCTTGGCCATCAAAAAATTCTTCAAGATTTTTCACCCGTTGCTGAGGCAGACGCATTAGCGCCCGCTTGTGCAGGGTCAGACGCGGGCGCCTGCTTAGTCTGCCTGCGCGACATCCAGGTGAAAAACATCGGGACAAAAATTGTGGCAATAAAAGTTGAAGCCAGCATGCCACCAAACACCCCAGTCCCCATCGAGCGGCGAGCAGCAGCCCCAGCGCCCGATGAAATCACTAGCGGAAACACGCCCAGAATAAACGCCAGCGAAGTCATCACAATCGGTCGAAACCTTTGCCGCGCCGCAGTCAAGGCTGCATCAATATTACTCATCCCTTGTTGTCGCTTTTGCGAGGCAAACTCGACAATCAAAATGGCATTTTTTGCCGACAACCCAACGAGCACCACCAACCCAATCTGAAAATAAATATCATTCGGCATGCCGCGCACCCAGACCGCCAGCAAGGCGCCGAAGAAAGCAAAGGGCACAGCTAGTAGCACCGCAAGCGGTAACGACCAGCGTTCATACTGTGCAGCCAGAATCAAAAACACCATCAAAATACCAAACACAAAGGCCACGGCTGATGTATTACCGGTGCGAAGTTGCTGATACGCCTGCCCAGCCCACGCCAACTCGTAGCCTGGCGGCAACGACGCATTCGCGACATCTTGCACCAATTGAATCGCCTCACCCGAGCTCACACCAGAGATTGCATTACCCAGCACTTTGGCGGCTAAAAATCCGTTAAAGCGCTCGAGCTGCTCGGGCCCAACAATTTGCGTCACTTGAATCAACGCCGACACGGGCACCATGCTGCCGTTATCGGCGCGCACATAGATCTGCCCTAGATCGGTTGGTTGGGTGCGATATTGAGCATCAGCCTGCAACTGCACGCGATAGGTTCGACCACTCAAGTTGAAATCATTGACATACAAGGTGCCCATTGTTGCTTGCAGGCTTAGGTACACCTCAGAAATCGGGATCCCTAGCGACAACACCTTCGCCTCATCGACCTCTACATATAACTGCGGTGCAGTCGGTCTGAAAAAGGTATTGATGCCAGTGAGCTTGGGCTGGCGTCGCAGCGCCTCGGTAAAACCCGTGACCACCTCGGCCAGTTGTTGCGGAGACGGCTCGACTTTAGACTGCACGTAAAACTCAAAGCCACCTGCCGAACCCAGGCCCCGAATCGGCGGCGGATTAAAAACGAGTGCCATACCATCTGGCATGCCCATGCCTAGCCCGGTAAATTTTTTGGCGAGTTGTTCAGCGCTTTCTGTACGCTGATCCCAGTCTTTAAGCGGGATAAAAATAGTGCCCGCATTTGTCTTAAGACCGCCACCAATAATGTCATTACCGGCGATCACAAAGACGCGGGCAACACTCGGGTCTTGCACAACTTTTTCTTGAAAAGACTCGCCCGCTTTTTGGGTGCGTTGCAGGCTGGCGCCGTCAGGCAACACTAACGCACTGATCAAATAACCTTGATCTTCGGCCGGCACAAAGCCGCCGGGCACCAATCTGAACAACACAACCGAGGCCACAATCACGCTGGCAAACACCGATGCACCCAAAATACGATGATGCAGGGTTTTATCGACCAACTTGGCATAGCCCTCGGTCAGCGAACCAAACGCATTGTTAAACCATCTAAAAATTTTAGGCTGAGTATGATTCGGCTTGAGCAACGCACCGCACAAGGCCGGCGTCAGCGTCAGGGCGACTACGCCTGACAGCACCACCGAGAGCGCCACGGTGACGGCAAACTGTTGGTACAACTTGCCCGCAATCCCGCCTAAAAACGCCACGGGGATAAACACGGCAGACAGGACCAGCACAATGGCGACAACGGCCCCAGACACCTCTCGCATCGCCTCTTCTGCCGCGTCTTTTGGCGCCAAATTGCGCTCGGCCATCAAACGCTCAACGTTTTCAAGTACAACAATGGCATCGTCGACCACAATACCAATTGACAACACCATGGCAAACAACGTCAAGGTATTGACTGAAAAACCAAAGACCCACAAACCAGCAAACGTACCGATCAACGACACCGGTACGGCAATCAAGGGGATCACCGTTGCGCGCCAGTTCTGTAAAAACAAATACACCACTAGAGCAACCAGCAACATTGCCTCAATGAGCGTGATCACAACCTCTTTAATTGAGGCATCTACAAATTTTGTCGTATCAAAAGGGATGACATAGTCGACGCCAGGCGGAAACTTCTTTTTGATCTCTTCCATTGAGGCACGCACACGCGTAGCAACATCTAACGCGTTCGCACCCGACTGCAAGAAGATCGCCACAAGAGCCGTGGGCTTACCCACCAAGGTTGTGAATGCATCGTAATTCGCGGCATCTAGCTCAACGCGAGCGACATCCTTTAAACGCAATACACCGCTTGGCCCACTCGAGCGAATCACAATATCGCCAAACTGCTCGGGGGTCACCAAGCGCCCTTTTGCCGTGACCGTGTAGACCAATTGTTGCCCTTGCGGTGCGGGCTCTTGTCCAATTTTTCCGGCAACGTTTTGTTTGTTTTGGGAAGATACCGCACTGGCGATATCCGTGATGGTCACGCCGAGTTGCGCCATACGATCGGGCTGCAGCCAAATCCGCATCGAATAGTCTTTCGCCCCTAAAATTTGAGCATCACCCACACCGGGCACACGCTTGAGTTCGTCAAGGACATTCACCAACGCGTAGTTCGACAAATACAACGACGAGAACTCGTTAGTGGGAGTCGTGAGCGCAGTGACCAATAAAATATCGTTTGAGCGCTTTTGCGCGGTCACGCCAAATTGACGCACGATGTCGGGGAGGCGCGGTTCGGCGATCTTGACGCGGTTGTTCACGTTCACCGTCGCAATATCAACGTTGGTGCCCACCTCAAAGGTTGCTGTGATCGTCAGCGTGCCGTTTGATTGCGCTGTCGAGTTGAAATACAGCAAATTTTCAACGCCCGAGAGCTGCTCTTCAATCGGCCCAGCGACCGTTCGCGTTAAGGTTTCAGTCGAAGCGCCGGGGTAGTTTGCGGTGATGATGACCGTAGGTGGCGCGATCGCTGGATACTGTGCAATGGGTAAACCACGTGCCGCCATCAACCCCGCAATCACAATCGTGATCGAAATCACCCATGAAAAAATCGGGCGATGAATAAAAAAACTAGATAAGCTCATTTGCCCGCTCTGGCATTGGCCGTATTCATTGTTGTATCAAGCGGGATCACAGTCGGCGCGACGACAGCGCCTGGCCGAATCTTGATGATCTGATTGACCACCACGCGATCACCCGGTTTTAAGCCTGCGCGCACAATCCAATTTTTACCCCACCACGTTCCCATGCTTAAGGGAGTTGGTACAACCTTGTTATCAGCACCGATTGTCCAAACCATAAAGCCACGTTCGTTTTGAATCACTGCAGCCTGAGGCACAAGGTAAACGTTTTCTTGCTTGCCGGTCGTTAAGCGTATCTTTAAAAACTGACCGGGCAAAATCTGATGACTAGGGTTTGGAAACTCAGCACGCATTTGCTGCGTGCCCAACTTAGGGTCAATAAACGTCGACAAAAAATTGAGCTTGCCCGGCTGTTCATAGACTTTGCCATTCGGCAGAAGCAACTCGACCCCAGTCGCTTGGGTCGGATCAAGGCGCCCGCCTGGCAACTGCGAGGTGTCACTCGCAGAGAGCCCAAAGCGTACCCAGATCGGATTGATTTGATAAATGGAGGTAAGCAAGCTGCCATCGATTGTCGTGGTAATCAGGCTGCCTTCTGACCGTAGTGCACGGCCCGAGATGCCAGAAACCGGCGCTGTCACTGTTGACCATGACAGATTCAGCTGGGTTGCTTTGAGATTGGCTTGCGCGACTTCGTTTGCCGAGGTGGCATCGTCAAACTCTTTGCGGCTCACGGCCTGCTGGCTAAACAAGCCTTTGAGTCGCGCAGCTTCGCGCTCTGTTTGTTTGGCGCGCGCTTGAGACTCCTCAAGCGCGTTTTTGAATGACTCGGGATCAAGCTGAAACAAGGGCTGACCGGCGGTGACAGCGCTGCCTTCTTCGTACAGGCGTTTAACCAAAATACCGCCGACGCGCGCACGTACCTCAGTCTCTTTGGCGCCTTCGGCCTGCGCGGTGATTTCTAGAATGTTGTGTAGTGTGATGGGTGTGGCTTCGATGACTGAGACGGGTAAGGCGGGAGGGGCGCCCGCGCCCCCCTGCGCGAAAGCGGTTGCGCTCAGCAATACAGACACCATAGCGAGCCCCAGTGCACGCCTGACAAAGCGTACTGGGGTCCGAATCGCGAGCACAACGCCAAACAACGAACTGCGCCCAGGCAAAGCCATGGCAAGCTTGGTAGAGGCGGACATCGCTTCGCTCGGAGACTCTTGACCTGTCAACATACTGACTAATTTGACCCCGCGCAGATTATTCTTCGTGCAGACCGCCTGACTCATTGCGCTTTCCTAAACTTGTATAGCCTTCCATTCTATACGGGTTAACCCATAGATGCGTAAAACCATCCCCAATTGAAAGAATACTCGTTGAATGAAAGAGAGCAACCCTTGACCAAGAACTCGGCATCCCGAGCCGAGGTGAGGGGTTGCCTGGCCAAGGGTGGGTAATCTCAGGGCTATTTAAGCTGGTGACAAATCTCGGTCGTTACCTCAGAACAAGACGCCAAACCACCTAAATCTCGCGGGATTGCCTTGCCAGTTGCCAAGGTCGCCTCAACGGCGCGTTCGATACGCTCTGCGGCGGTAATTAAGCTGGCGTCGTTGTGTCGATCGCCTAGCCAGCGCAACATAAACGAGCCCGACAAGATCGTTGCCAGGGGGCTGGCGATATTTTGACCCGCAATATCTGGCGCCGAGCCGTGCGCACCCTGAAACAGACCATGGTTGTCACCCAACTCACCCGAGGGCGCAATCCCCATACCGCCAACCGTGGCCGCACCCAAATCCGAAATAATGTCGCCAAACATGTTTTCAGCCACGATCACGTCATAAAACTCAGGCCGTTTGACAAGGTGCACCGTAATCGCATCGACGTAGGCGTAATCAATCGCCACATCGGGATAGTCTTGGGCGACTTCATCGCATACTGATCTAAAGAAAGCGTAGCTACGCAAAATATTGGCCTTATCGCACACCGTCATGCGACGTACGCGGTCAGACGGGGCCCCGTTGCGCTTACGCGATAACTCAAAGGCAAATTTGGCGATACGCGAAACGCCCTTGCGAGTGAGCACCAAGGTGTCGGTGGCAACCTCACCACGCAACAGCACGCCTGCGCCCCGACTCGCATAAAGGCCTTCAGTGTTTTCGCGCACGATGATGTAATCGATATCGCCTGACTGCCGATTTTTGAGTGGCGAAAAATCAGCCTGATATAAACGAATCGGCCGCACATTGGCATAGAGATCAAGCTTAAAACGCAGTTGCAGATGCAAGTCGTTGCCCACCTCTGTACCGTCGGGGTAAGTCACGCTTGGCAAGCCTGCCGCCCCATGCAAAATCGCGTGCGACGTATTGCAGGCATCAAAGGTCTCTTGAGGCAACACCTGACCCGTTTTAACGTAATGCGATGCCCCGCCCGGAAACTGATTGAAAGACAGTAGATTTGAGCCAAGCGCCTCTTTTAAGACGGTGACCGTTGCTGCGCAAACCTCGGGGCCAATGCCATCGCCTTCGATGGTTGCAATGTCGTACGTTGCCATGCGTTCTCCTGAAATCCGCAGTTATGCACCAAAATGGATGAGTTCTCCCACCGCTAAGCCGTAGCTGTTGCGGGGGTTTCTTGGGTCAACGACCAATGCGCTGGGGTGTTGCCACTCAAACGACTTACCTCGGTCTCACCAAGCGTAGATGACACGGATGTCACCGGTTCGGAGATTACCTCACCTACCTTGTTTTTTAGGATTCCACACTTCTTACTCTTTTTTTGCACACAGGCACCACTGAGCACCAACCGCACACCGCGATTGGCGATGACAGTTGCGGCATTATAGTCAGCATGGCCTGTGTAATTGCAGCGTTGGCAGACAAACTCGGCTTGGGAAACTCGGTTGTCTGAATGGGTGTGACCGCACGCGGCACACTCCTGCGAAGAATAGAAGGCTGGCACTTCGATTGCGAGCTTGCCCGATCTGCGAGATTTGTAGCCCAGAAACTCTTTGGTTTTGCCCCACGTTGAGGCAAGAATGGCTTTGTTTAACCCTGACTTGGCTGCAGCGCCGTTCTTTATCCAATGCCCTTGCTCATCCTGTTTGGGCTTGGCACGCTTAGTCATATTCGCAACCTTGAGCGCCTCAAACACAAACAATTTGTAGCGCGGATCAGTTGCCAGATTAAAGCTGGTCTTGTGCGCCACATCCCGGCGCACGTCAGCGCCATAACGCTGATAGCGCGCCACCTTGCGTTTAGCCTTTGCCCAGTTCTTTGAACCTTTGGTGCGCCGCGCCTGACGGCGCTGCCAGCGCTTCTGGTAGCGTTCGTGAGCGAGCAGGCGCTTGCCCTGGATGGCCGTAAACCCAAACTTCTAACCATCGCTTGTGGCCAATGGAATATTCACCCCGCGGTCAAGCCCTACTGTCACAGCAGCCAACTCACTTTCGGTAAACTGCATCAGGTATTCGGTAGTCTCCTGCACACTGGGCTCAGGTACGCCATCGTCGTAGTTGAACGACACATGCCAGCGCCCGGCGTGGATGCTGATATGGATCGATGCAGCGGGTTTGAAATCCTTGTGGGCGGTGAGCTTGATCTGGCCCAGCGCAAACTTGGGTGTGCCGATATGCAGCATGTGGGTGCTGATCTCACCCGTGTCTTTGTCCACCACAGGCTTGAAGGTAAAGAGTTCACTAGTGATCCACACCGACTGCTGGCCGGTCTTGCGATGAATGGCGGGCCTGCCTGCCAGCTTGGAGAAGTAGCGACCGTAGGCCTGTTTCCATAGCACCGCGCCGTTGCGCAGAATCTGCGATGGCACATTGCCTAGCCAAGGAGTCTGTTCGGTCTTGAAGTGGCTGTACTGCTGATCGATGGGTGCGAACGCTCCAGCGTGGTTCAGTGACTGACGCGCAAAGCGTCTGAAATACCGATCCTCGCCCACCTTGGCGTTGTAGATGAAGCGCTGGCAGCCGATCCAGGCAAGCAATGTATGGGCTTGCGCGGGTGTTGGGTAACAACGGAGTCGGTTGCCGATTTGCATACTGGTATTATGTACAGTATTACGCTAAGAAGCAAGTATGGAAATGACTAACCGATCGACTTCACATGCAGTATTTAACCTCAAGCTGCACAGCGTGTTTGGGACGAGAAATAGTTGGCGGCGTAGGCGGCGCGACGCTCGCGACGGTGCGGGCGTATGTCGATGCGCAAGGTACCGAAGAACATGCTAGAAAGAACGGCAAGGCGCTTAAAGAGGCACCGTTCGCTAGACTCCACCCTGGCTTGCGCCCAAAGTGGGGAATGCGCTCACAATGGTTCAATTATTTTTTTATAAGTGTCTGTTTTTAAGAATCGAACTAAACATGCACCAACCTCGTACTAAGTCGAGTTAAGATACGCCGTCAATTTTCACGGTTTTGATGCACGGTACTGTTTGAATCCACCAGAACCGATACCTTAACAGTATCGCTTGAAGATTGAACGCCTCGGACAGGCGATTTTTTGACTCGGAGCCAAAATGGACAGTATAAAAACAGGTGTCGATGCGCTATTTATTTTATTAGGCGCAATCATGATTTTGGCGATGCACGCCGGCTTTGCTTTTTTAGAGCTAGGTACTGTTCGTGAAAAAAATCAAGTCAATGCACTCGTCAAGATTTTGGTCGACTTTTCGGTCTCGACGATCGCCTACTTCTTTATCGGCTACTCGATTGCTTACGGCACCAACTTTTTCATGGGCGCCGAAGAGCTTGCCGCGAAAAGCGGTTTTGAGCTCGTCAAGTTTTTCTTTTTACTGACCTTTGCGGCAGCGATCCCAGCGATCGTATCGGGTGGTATTGCCGAACGCGCAAAGTTCAACCCCCAATTATTGGCCACCTTCTTGTTAGTAGGTTTTGTCTATCCCTTCTTTGAGGGCATGGTCTGGAACCCTGAACATCCCTTTGGCTTTCAAGCCTGGGTCAAGAGTGTGAGCGGTGAAGAGTTTCACGATTTCGCGGGCTCAGTGGTTGTGCACGCCGTTGGGGGCTGGATCGCCCTGCCGGCGATTTTGCTGCTAGGCGCACGCCAAGGCCGCTATCGTAAAGACGGCCGTATGTCCGCACACCCGCCCTCTAACGTGCCCTTTTTGGCCTTAGGCGCTTGGATCCTGACGGTTGGCTGGTTTGGCTTTAACGTCATGAGCGCGCAAACCATCGACAAAATTAGCGGCCTCGTCGCCATGAACTCGTTGATGGCCATGGCTGGCGGCACCTTAGCCGGTTGGTTCTTTGGCAAAAACGATGCGGGCTTTAGCTATAACGGCCCCTTAGCAGGCTTGGTGGCAGTGTGTGCCGGCTCTGATTTGATGCATCCCTTAGGGGCGCTGGTGGTCGGGTTGGTGGCGGGCGCACTGTTTGTGTTGGTCTTTACGCTCGAACAGAATCGCTGGAAAATCGACGATGTGTTGGGCGTGTGGCCGTTGCACGGTTTGTGCGGGGTTTGGGGTGGTATCGCCGCTGGTATCTTTGGGCAAAAAGCACTCGGAGGGCTTGGGGGGGTGAGCCTATCGGCTCAACTGATTGGCACTGGCCTAGGCGTTGGTGTTGCCCTGATCGGTGGTTTTATTGTCTATGGCTTACTCAAAATAACAATGGGCCTACGTATGGATCCAGAAGACGAACACGCCGGCGCTGACCTGAGCATTCACCACGTGTCATCCACGCCTGAGTCTGAAAGTTCTTGGTGATATTGACATCATCTTCGGCCTAAAGGTCGAGGCTTTTCGCGCCATCCAGTAATATCGAAGCTCAATAGTGTTTGAGCTTCTGCCGAGGGTTGTTTCGCCATGAAAAAAACGGTCAAGATTGATTATGTGTCAGATATTGCCTGCCCCTGGTGTGCAGTCGGCTTGGGCGCAATTGAACAGGCGCTTAAAAATATTAACGGCGAGTTCGACGTCGCGATTCATTTTCAGCCGTTTGAACTCAACCCGCATATGCCTGAAGGTGGTCAGGATGTTTTCGAACATTTGACTGAAAAATATGGTATGCCCGAATCACAAGTTCGGATCAATCAAAAGAATATTCGCGACCGCGCAGCGGCAGTGGGTTTTGACTTTCACCCCGAGGGTCGCAAGCACGTCTACAACACGTTTAATGCGCACCGTTTATTACATTGGGCCGAGGTTGAGCTTGACTTGCAAGCCCAATATCGCCTCAAGCGCGAATTACTAGGCACCTATTTCACCTTAGCGGTGAGCCTAGATGATCACAATAATTTGATCGATGCCGTCAAACGCGCAGGCCTAGACACTGTTCGCGCGCAAGACGTGTTAAGCCAAAACTTATTCAACGCCGAAGTGCGTGCCCGCCAGCAAAAATACACGGGCTTAGGGATCAGCTCGGTGCCTTCGGTGATCATCAATGATCAATACCTGTTGCAAGGCGCACAACCTGCCGAGGCCTTTGAACAAGCACTGCGTCAAGTCGCCGCGCAGACGGCTTAGTGGCTGTTACATACTGAGCCTCGCTCCAGACGCCATGTACAAAGAGATCAAGACGAACGGCGTCTGGGTCTTACGCTAGCAAGACCTCTTCGGTCATGCGTTCGCGTAAGCGATCCATAAACCCTAGGCATTCTTCTAGCTGACTAATTTCGATAAATTCATTGGGTTTGTGCGCCACGGCAATGTCGCCTGGGCCGATCACCACGCACGGGATCCCTGCATGGTTTAGCCAACCTGCATCCGTGGCAAACGATACGCGGCCCAACAGATTATTACGCGCCAATGCTTTACCCAGGTACGAGATCGGGGCTTCGTGATCGGTCGACAGAGGCGCTGAATTCGAAAGCGTTTCAAACTCAATATCTGCCTGAGCAGAAATTTTGCGCATCTCCGTTTTCAATACTTCAGCGTAATCTTGCACTTGCTTGATCAGTTCGTCAGGATTACCTTGTGGCAAGGTGCGGCAATCAAAAATAAATTCGCAATCTTTTGCCACAATATTTGGTGCAGTGCCACCTTTGATGACGCCAGTTTGCATGGTGCTGTGTGGCGTTTGAAACAAGGGATCAAACGGGCCATTGACCTGCAATTGCACAGACATCGACCGAATTTTTTCAATCAAGCGCCCTGCAAATTCGATCGCGTTGACGGCCTCGGGCACCATCGAAGAATGCGCCTCTAGGCCGCGCACGCGGCAACGCGTCACGCGCATACCTTTGTGGCCTGTCATCACCTGCATACGCGTCGGCTCACCAACAAAACAGCCGGCAGGATGAATATTGGCAGCAGCCAAATCACGAATCAGCGTTTGCACCCCAATGCAGCCAACCTCTTCGTCATAGGTCAAGCCGATATGCAAGGGCTGCTTGAGCTCGCTGTTCATATACGCTGGCAACATCGCTAACGACGCCGCGATAAAGCCTTTCATGTCGACCGCGCCGCGCCCATAAATACGACCATCGGCAATATGCGCTTTGAACGGATCGGTATCCCAAGCTTGCCCGTCAACCGGCACCACGTCAGTGTGGCCACACAGCACAATACCGCGTGTTTTTTGCTCACCCAAGGTCGCAAACAAATTTGCCTTACGCTTTTCGGCATCGTAAGACAGGCGGGTGGCAAGACCTAGGCCCTTTAAATGATCTCGCACAAACTCAATCAGCCCTAAGTTTGATTCGCGACTGGTGGTGTCAAACGCCACGAGGGTTTTGATCAATTCAATCGTGTTTGCAAGTGTGGTTGAGGTCGTCATGGGTTGCTCGGGATTTGGAGGTAAAAGGATAGAAAAGCTCTGAGGCCACTGGCGCGTTGACCGTATAGGCTGCGTTGTCGAATCTCTGTAGACTCAAGCCGCGCCCCTGTGTATTGTGCAATGATTCTAGCTGAATTAAGCTCGCGTTAAGCTGGCTCTTTAGAATATCCCTACAAACACGCTTTTAGACCTAAAAACGGAGATATCACCATGGATTTAGAACTGACAAACCGCGTCGCCATCGTAACCGGCGGCTCTCAAGGTATTGGTAAGGCGTGCGCAGCCAAGCTCGCTCAAGAGGGCGCCACCGTGGTGATCGCTGCCCGCGGGCAAGAATTGTTAGATCAAGTCGCCGGCGAAATTCGGGCCGCGGGTGGCAAAATTATGGCCATTGCGGCCGATGTCAGCAAAGAGGCCGATTGCGCCCGACTGATTCAAGAAACCCTGAAGGCCTATGGCCGCATCGACATCCTGATCAACAATGCCGGCACTTCGGCAACTGGTGAATTTGAATCGGTGACCGATCAAGCCTGGCAGTCTGACTTTGATTTGAAACTGTTTGCCGCGATTCGTTTGTCGCGCTTAGCGATCCCCGAAATGCGCAAAAACAAATGGGGCCGCATTATTAACGTCACCAACATTGGTGCCAAACAGCCAAAAGCCAAATCGATGCCAACTACGGTTACCCGTGCGGCGGGCTTGGCCATGACAAAAGCGTTGTCGAAAGAATTTGCGGCAGACAACATTTTGGTCAACAGCGTTTGTATCGGTTTGATTCGTGCCGGTCAGCACGAGCGTAAAGCGGCTAAGGCCGGTATCCCGGTTGAGCAGTTGTATGAAGCGCAGGGCAAAGAAGTGCCCTTGGGTCGTGTCGGCCGTGCTGAAGAAGTTGCCAATGTCGTGGCCTTCTTTTCGTCTGAAGCCTCAAGCTATGTCACGGGTAGCAGTGTGAACCTTGATGGCGGTACTTCGGCAGTGATGTAATGTTTGTTTGAGGCTTGCTCACGCGGTGAACTTAACTTAAAGTCGAGTTCATCGCGACTTCACTTCAAGTAGTAGTGACACCCGAATCCACTGCTTGACGATTTGCCCGCCTTTTTGTGCGGGTGGCTTAGCGCTTTCAAATCGTCAGGTATAACCACACAACAAAAATCTCGGAGAGTCTCATGCGTTTTTTTTCTAACACCACCCGTGCCATCCTCGCTGGAGCCGCATTAGCGACGAGTCTGATGAGCACGGCTTCTGCACAAGCCGATTACCCGAATCGCCCCGTCTCTGTGGTTGTTCCGCAAGCCACCGGTGGCGCGAATGACACGATTGCGCGCATCGTCGCTGCCAAACTCAGCGAGGTGCTCGGCCAACAGTTTGTTGTAGAAAACCGCCCCGGCGCAGGTGGCAATATCGGTACTGCGGCAACAGCCAAAGCCAAGCCTGATGGCTACACTCTTTTGCTCACGACAAACAGCACACAAGTGATCAACCCTTGGCTCTACAAGACTACGGGCTTTGATCCACTCAAAGACTTCACTCCTGTTGGTTTGGTTGCTAGTGCCGGTTATGTGCTCGTGGTCAACTCGGCCTTCCCGGCCAACAATGTGGCAGAGCTCATCGCACAAGCGAAAGCCAATCCCGGAAAAATCAACTACGCCTCCGCAGGCAATGGCACGCTCAATCATCTGATTGTTGAGATGTTCAAGCAAAAAGTCGGCATTGATATGCTGCACGTACCGTACAAAGGTGCTGCTGCGGCCGCTACAGACGTAGCCGGCGGTCAGGTTCCGGTTTCTGTTCAAAGCGCGCCCTCCTCGCTGTCTTTACTCGCCTCTGGCAAGATCAAAGCCTTAGCAGTGACGAACGAAAAACGTATCGCGGCCTTACCCAATACGCCCTCGATTAGCGAAACCATTCCCGGCTTTGGTTCAACACCGTGGTACGGCATTTTGGCGCCGGCTGGCACACCAGCAGCCATCGTTGACAAACTCAATGCTGCGATCAAAACCGCCTTGGCAGATAAGGATGTTCAAGACAAGCTGATCAAGCAAGGCTGCGAAGCCTTACAAAACACGCCCCAACAATTCGCCGCACTGCTCAAGGATGACCTTGCGACTTGGGAAAAAATCGTTAAAGATTCTGGCGCACGAGTGGATTAAGTGACGTCCTGTCATCAGAGGCTTCTCTCGTTTGGGAAGCCTCTGCAGTACGACCAGAGTCTTAAGGACAACCTCATGAGAAAAGACATTAAGTTTTTTGCTGGCGGCTGCGAGCTAGACGGCTGGCTCTACATGCCCGACTCTGGTGCGGCACCTTACCCAACCATCGTCATGAGCCACGGCTTTGGTGCGATCAAAGAGATGGCACTCGACAAGTTTGCTGAGGTGTTCTGCGCAGCAGGTTTTGCTTGCCTGGTGTACGACCATCGCAACACAGGCAAAAGTGCAGGCGAACCGCGTGGTGAGCTCGACCCAGCGCAACAGATCTCAGATATGCGCGACGCAATTACCTACGCCATCATGCAACCTGAAGTCGACGCCGATCGTATTGGCTTGTGGGGTACAAGCTATTCAGGTGGGCATGTGTTGGTGGTGGCCGCAACCGATCGCCGCGTCAAGTGTGTGGTCTCGCAAGTGCCAACCATCAGCGGTTATAAAAATACCTTGCGCTCGATTCCGACTGATAAGTTCGACGCGTTTTTAGCTGAGCTCAATGAAGACCGACTCAATCGCGCAAAGGGTCTGCCACCCAAGATGGTACCGATTTCAACCGAAGGTTCTGAAAGCTATGCGTGGAGTATTGTTGCTGGCAAAGGCACCAGCTACGTCAACGCAGTCACGCTGCGTACGCGCGATTTGCGTATGGCCTACGAGCCGGGCCTCTTTTTGCCACGTATCTCGCCTACCCCCTTGTTGATGGTATTGGGCACCAACGACACTCGCTGCCCAACTGACGATCAGTTAGCGGCCTACTCAACCGCACACGAACCTAAAAAATTGCATCTCTTCAAGGGCGGCCATTACGAGCCTTATGGGATTCGTCTGGCAGAAACTGCTGGCGCAGCATGTGACTGGTTTACTGAACACCTTGTGACGAAGTGGGGTCAGTAAGCTTAGTCTTTTTTGCGGATACAAATAACAACCTATGTGGCCTGAAGCTGGGTACCCAGGCAACTTATCAGGTCTAATTCAACTAGCATCACACAAAACCAACATTCGGAGCAAAAAGCATGTCCTCTCTTCACACTACCGTTAAAGCCATGGTGTTCGATACGTTTGGGTCGGTCGTTGACTGGCGAGGCAGTATCGTGCGTGACCTTACCCGCTGGGGCAACGAAAATGGTTTTCAGGCTGACTGGACTGTATTCGCTGAACAATGGCGCAGTATGTATCAGCCTTCGATGGAAGCCTGCCGCAGTGGTAAGCGCGAATTCACCGTGTTGGATGTGTTGCATCGCGAATCGCTTGATGTGCTGATTGAGCAGTATGGCCTCAGCAAAATGACCGAAGCCCAACGCGAGCACGTTAACAAAGTTTGGCATCGCTTAGATGGTTGGCCTGATTCAGTGGGCGGCTTAACGCGTTTAAAAAGCAAATACATCATTGCCCCACTTTCAAACGGCAATATTTCGTTGCTGACGGACATCGCCAAATACACAGGTCTACCTTGGGATTTGAATTTATCGACCGAAGTGTTTCGTTGCTACAAACCACAGCCCGAGTCGTATCTTGGCGTATGCCACGCGCTGCGCTTAGATCCCTCAGAAGTGATGATGTGCGCAGCACACAATAACGATTTGCTCGCCGCTAAAAACTGCGGGCTGAAAACAGCCTTCTGGCCGCGGCCAACTGAGTATGGTCCAACGCAAACAGACAACCTCGTTGCAACCGAGGCGTGGGATGTGGTGGCGAAAGATATTCGGGACCTTGCTTCGCAGATGGGGGTTTAGATTAGAGGCACGATTCGGTAACGCGCGCCTCGCCCCTGACCATATTGCTCAAGCAACCCCAACTGAGTCATGTCTATGAGCTCGCGATAGGCGGTGGCGCGTGACTGGCCAGTAATGTTCACATATTTAGACGTGCTCACTCCCCCTAAAAACCCCTCAGGCTGCGCCTCAAACAGCTTGCCCAAGATCTTTAATTGAGACGCAGTAAGCGTGGGGTGCAAATCTCTGAGCGTTGAAAAGTAGCGGGTCTTTTCAATTGCGGCTTTCATTTGCCTAAGCGCCGCCTGTGCAGCGCGTTCGATGCAAGCAACAAACCACTCAACCCAAGGTGTCACATCAAGTGTGTCACTTGACGTTGCGGCTTGTAGTTGCCCGTAGTATCCCGAACGATCATTCATGATTTGTTGAGATAAGCTCCAGATACGCTGCGAACTTTGCATGTCTTGCGCAAGCGCCAACTCACTGAGCGCACGCCCCACTCGACCATTACCATCCTCGAAGGGGTGAATCGCCTCAAACCATAGGTGTGCAAGCGCTGCGCGCACTAGGCCATCGCAACTCTTTGCGCTGTCATTAAACCAAGCAATCAATTGCATCATCTGCGCGGGCACATCAACTGAAGCAGGCGCCTGGTAATGAACAATATCTGGTGCACCGTACTTGACTGTGACAATCTGCATGGCCTGAGTGTGCTGTCGATACGCACCTATTTGTATCTTGACGCCCGCACTGCGCCCTTCAGGAAACAACGCCGCCTGCCACGTGAACAGGTCTTCGTCGCTTAAGGGATGTTGCCAACGTTTGATCGCAGCTTGCAACACATCAAGCGTGGCCTCGGTACGGGCATCGCGAAACACATTCGGTGCGCCGGGCAAGCCAAGCCTGCGGGCGACCGAGGCACGCACCGAGTGAACTTGCAGCACCTCGCCTTCGATTTCGGCGGTGGCGACGGCCTCAGCTGCCCAGCCCTCAAGCTCTAGTTGAGCCAGATCGACCAACTGCAACGTACCAGCCAGACCCAGCACACGCCCCTGCGCGACCCGCGCCCGCGTCAAAGTCGGCTGCAAAGCAGTCAGATCGTATTGAAAATGGGGCCAATTGGGCGCTTGCCAGAGATACATAAAGCGTATTATATATTTAATCGCTTCAAAGTTGAAGCGTAAATGTAAGAATATCGCCTCACTGATGAAGCGTAAAAATTCTAATGTCGCCTCAAAGCTGAGGTGAAAATTGCATATGCTTAATATTGCTTAGTGATATAGGGCTTGCTCAACCGCTGCCCTACAAAGTAACTCGCGACCAGTATGGCAACGATAAATACCCCTAGCCAGACTTCTTTGCCCGAGCGCCAGCCGTCAAAAGTTGGATTAATTTCGCTCAAAATACTGACGACCGCTACCAAGATACTCACGCCCGAGACCGCAAGCGCCATCACCCTTGAGGCAACTCGCGCCGTGTGATCAGACCGTTTGATCAACTTAGCGATGAATAAGCCGTTGATGCCATCGGTAATCAGCATCCCAACCACAAAGAGCAGCGCGAAAATCACTGCAAAGTGCCAAGCCTGATATTTACTGGCAAGAACTACAGACAAAGACGCTTGACTCAGCGTGTCAAAAGACAGCGCAAACACTGCGCCAACCGCGAGCATTGCGCCGGGATGACGAACATTTAGCATGCGAGCAAAAAAACTTTGGCGCCAACCCTTGAGCTGCACCGCTTCGTGTGCAGGCGTGCCCAGCACACTCAACAGATTTAAGACGGCTAGGCCAAGCAAAATCGTGATTGACACCCAGGTACCGAACGTATCGAACCAAACAGGGACATCAAATGTTTTTGCCAGGCTTGCCGCATAGATTGAAAGCGGCACAATCACCAAACCGTGACCCAGCGAAAAAAGCAGCCCAGCCATTTTTGCGAGAACTGGCCGCTCGCTGCTGTTGTAGCGAGTCAAGCCATCGATCGCTGCCAAGTGGTCGGGATCGAAACCGTGACGGATGCCTAGCATCAGCACAACGAGCGCCAAACCGAAAAGGTCTTCTGGAAATTGCTCAAGACTCATTTGCTTAGCTCAACCGTTACGCATCAAAGTCTTGCTCTAATGACGCATCCAGCGGGAATATGATCTTGTTCATGGGTGCTCTCTCGTGAAATTGAGTGCATATGATATCTGATCGATAGCGTTTCCAAGCGCAAATCGACTGGCTTAGCAGGCGGTTGTTTTCAGTGCACGCGGTGCTATGATTTGCGCAATGTGAAGAATCACCTTAATCGCTCCCTCTGGGTATGGCTCACGGCCATCTCAGTACTGCTCTCGGCGTTGATGCCTACGCTGTCGCATTCTGCACGCTTGCAGTCTGCCGATGGGTCATTGGCACCGGTCTGTACCAGCAGCGGGATGAAATGGCTGGATACTAATTCTGGCGAACTGCGCGAGCAGAGCGTAACGGAGGAAACAACCTTAAGCGCTGAGCACTGCGCGTGGTGTACGGTACACCCCGTTACCTTAACGTCTTCACAAAAAGTCGTTGCCCCATTATTTTTAAGCCTAGCCAAAGCTGCGCTGCCAGTTTCAGCGCCACACTCTCACCCCTTCTCTTGGCCGCCCTCTCACCCTAGAGCGCCCCCCGTCGCCGCTTAACGCGGCACGGGACAACCATCAGACTTGCCATCGCACTTTTATTGCGACACTCGCAAGGCTTTTGCTGTCTTACGTGTCTGTTTTGACTTGAACACTGGTTAACGCCCCTCGCGCGACCAGTCTTTCTATGCAGACCTTAGGATTGAATCATGAGAACAACATACGTACGCCGACCCTGGGCCGCCCTATCATTGCTCGCGGTAGCCGCAACTTCTACAGCACAGAACACCCCAAACACCACCACCCCGACTGAGATCACCACACTCAGCCCTGTGACGGTGTCCGCAGGCCGTGGGATTGAATTAGAAAGTTTGCCATTCAGCACAACAGTCATCCCCCGCGAAGACGTCATTGACAGCCCCGAGACTTCAACCGATCAAATCATCAACAAAATCCCTGGGATTTTTGTCAATCAAATCCCTTCAACCTCACTGCACCCAACCGGTAGCACCTTTAGTATTCGTGGTTTTGGCACCAGTACTAACGTCAACACCTTGGTGATGGTCGATGGCATCCCGTTTAACGATCCATTTTTTCGCACGGTCAACTGGGCACGTATCCCAAAAAATTCGATTGAAAGCATCGAGGTCATTCGCGGCGGTGGCGCGACCAGCCTGTGGGGTAACTTGGCCATGGGTGGTGTCGTCAATATCGTGACGCGCCCCCCGCAAGAAGACAAGCTGAGTGTCTATTCCGACTACGGTAGCTACAGCACGCTGAACGCAGGCTTTTCTGGACGGATTTTTAAAACAGACAAAATGTCGTTGGGCATTAGCTATGACCGCTCGCAAACTCAAGGATATAACGCCACGCCCGAGCGCTATCGAAATCCTTACATGACCGCTACGGCATCTCAAGTCAATAACTTGACGCTTTATTCGATCTTCACACCAAGCACAGCTTCTAAATATTACGCAAAACTTAATTTGAACGAAACGTCAGAAACCAGCGCGACGTGGCAAAACGCCAGCAACCAATGGAACAACTACGTGCTGTCTGCGGGCGGCACTACACGTTTTGCAGATAACAGCAGCATCAACTTCAATGCCTGGGGTGCGTTTCAACAAATGAAAACCACCAATTCAGCCCAAACGCCAACGTTCAATATCTTCACCCCGAGCAGAGGGGTACCGTATATGAGCCAAGACGAAACAGACAACTATCAAAACTTTGGGATGTCTGTTTTTTATCAAAAAGATTTTGGTCAATTTAAAGACGTGAAATTTGGTGTGGATGGTCGAATCATTTCATCAGATGACAACATCAATCAGTACGCCGCAAACGGCTTCAATTCTGCCAATCTGATCAACAAGGGTCAAAATAGCTTTCAAGGTCTGTTTGTCACTGGTACCTACAAGTTTAAAGATGCGCCCGTAGACATCAACTTTGGCTTACGCGAAGATTTTTATCAGGTCACCAACTCAAGCTTGACTGGCAACATCTACACAGCAGGCAAAGCACCAACGCCAATCAATGCACCCCTCGCAAACAATAGTTACGCAAGCTTTAATCCCACCTTGGGTATTAAATACTATGTGAACGATCAATTTGATCTGCGTGCGGCAGTCTATCGAAACTTTGCGGCACCGGGTATGAATCAGTTGTATCGAACCTTTCTGAGCGGCTCTTCGATCACGATTGCTAATCCCAACTTGGCACCACAAACCAATTTTGGACAAGAAATTGGTTTTGATCTGCGCACCAAAGAAAAAGATGCAAGCCTCTCGGTGACGGTGCTCAACAATAACTTGAGCAACTTTATCGATGGAGCAACGATGTGCACGACGGTTGCTACCTGTAACCCACTGATCGCAGGAACCGGCCTTGCAGCGGGTAGCATTACAAGCTTGAGACAAAACGTTAATGCAGGTAGCGCAACGCTTCGTGGCTACGAAATTTTGGGTCAAGCCACGCTATCCAAAACAGTCAAAGTCAATCTAGGTTTTACGCAGACGTGGGCTTATTTGACTTCGTCTGATTATGTCGCATCGCCCACCAATGAACAGCTTGGTCAAGTTCCTCCTTGGATGCTCAATGCAGGCGTTCAATGGCAAGCGACGCCCGAGTTAGCCTTATCTGGTCAACTACAGTCGTTTCCGTCCTTCTGGAACAGCACTGCGCACACTCAGTTAAATGACGGCGCCACCCTCGTCAATCTTGGTTTTAGGTACCAACTTGATAAAACAGTGCAGCTGTATGGCAATGTCCAGAACCTGTTTAACTTCAATTATCTAGCACAGGGCATGACCTATACCGCCTATCAAAGCAGTGCGATCAGCTCGTCAGGCGTACCAAGCATGGGCCCACCGCGCTGGTTCACACTGGGTGTCAGGGCAACGTTTTAATTCGTCGTGCAACAGCCTTTCTCATTTTGTAGAGAGGCTGTCTCGATTCTTCACCTCACTTTGGTTAAGCAAGTGACTTTATTGAACAAGCAGATGAGTCTGATGAAAAAGCAGAAGACTCTCATCACTGAGCAGATGGTTCTAATAAATAAGCAAATGGAAATATGCAGATGGCTCTGATCATGCACATGAAGCAACTAGCACTCGGTTCCACGTTAAGGCTTGCTCAAAGCCTGTGGCTCACAGGTATGGTGAGCGCGGGGGGGATACTCGCTCAGCCCATCGCCTTTGCGCAGCACTCTCACGGAGCGCAAGCGACAACAATCGCGGCAAGCCCTGCAACCCGAACGAGTACAGCGGCACAATGCAAAGATACAACGCTACAGTGCGCACGCGCCGCAACACCACTCTTTACTCAAGACGGTGCACTGTGGCTAGCCTGGGCGGGCGGCGGAGCGATTTCAATCGCTCGCTCGACAGACCTTGGTGTCAGTTTTGAGCCTCGCACAGAGATCGCTCAACACGGCGCTTTTCTAGATACGGGCCCCGATGCGCGCCCACAGTTGGTCAGCGATAAACAAAATAATCTGATCATTGCCTATGGTTTCTTTCGCGACAAAAACTGGAATGCACAGGTCAACGTTTCACGCTCTGTCGATGGCGGAAAGAACTTTTCTGCGCCGGCACCGATCAGCCAAGATCCAACTAGCCAGCGGTTTCCTAGCTTACTGACCGACCCGCAGGGCCAGATTTTTGCGAGTTGGATTGATAAGCGCCTAGTCGCTCAAGCAAACAAGTCGGGTAAAAAACAGTTAGGCGGCTCAATCGCCTATGCATGGTCACCTGACGGTGCGCAAACATTTTCGCAAGAGAGCATTGCGCAAGCGAGCAGTTGCGAGTGTTGTCGAATTGCGTCTGCGCTGACCCCAGAGGGCTTACCAGTGATCTTGTATCGTGCAATTTTTGAAGGCTCGGTGCGTGATCATGCAACACAAACGTTTACAACGCCTACACAACCGGGCCCGACTCGCCGCGTTGCAGTGGATGCGTGGGCGACCGATAGCTGCCCACATCACGGCCCAGCGCTCGCGGTCTCTGCAGCAGGCGTGCAACACGTCGCCTGGTTTACGCAGGGCAGCGCTAGGACTGGAAGTTTTTATGCACGCTCGACCGATCAGGGAAAAACCTATTCAAACCCCGTTGCCATCGGTAACCCCGAAGCAATGCCAGGGCGCCCATACCTACTCTCTACTCGATCAGCACTTTGGTTGACCTGGAAAGAATTTGACGGCAAACGCACTGCAGTCTTTGCCCAGTATTCAACTGACGATGGCGTGCAATGGTCATCCCCCAAAATGATCGCTGAAACGGTGGGCTACTCTGATCATCCCTTACTCATTCAACGCGAGGGTATTGCCTACCTGTCTTGGTTGACAGCAGCGCAGGGCTATCGTTTGCTTAAGCTCGAGGTCGACAGCCCAAAGCTAGCTCTGTATCAACCGGGCGATTGGAAAAAAATCCTTACCGCCGGTCGTGGCAAGCCTCAAATCATACATTTTTGGGGTTTCACCTGCGGACCTTGTCTCGAAGAATTACCACACTGGGGTAAGTTTTTAAAAGAATTTGCAAGCGTAAAAACTGTGTTCATCGAAGTCGATCAGGTGCCGTTGGCAACAGCGGCACAAGCGCTCGCTCAGGCAGGCCTTGAACATCGAGACAATCGTGCCAGTGCTGCCGTCTTTGATGAATACCTGCGCCATGAGATTGACCCAAAATGGCAGGGTGAGCTACCAATTACGATGTTAGTGAGCGCGAAGGGTGAAGTCAGACGAATACGCGGGGCGGTAAATTTTGAGCAGATTCGCGCTTGGCTACAAGCGCAACGGTAGCTTCTGACGGCTCTCTATTGCCGTTTAAATTGAATCGGCACGAGCACCGAAGCGGACACGTTATCGCTGCCGCGCTTGGCGGGTACAAAACGCCACTGGCGCACCGCTTGCAAGCCAGCCTCATCCAAACGCTCGAACCCGCTTGAGTTGCGGATCTCGACACTGAGCGGCGTGCCCTCGGCGCTCACTCGCACGAGCAACAGTACGGTGCCTTCTTCTTTCAGACGTCGCGACTGCGAAGGGTAGGCGGGCGCTGGGTTATGTAAATAATCAGCGTCAAAACGCGCCGCCGTCAAAATAGGCTCGGTGCCTGCGCCTGGTTGAGTACTACCACTGGCCTGACCAGCCAGACCCTTAGTGCCTGTTGAGGCCGAGTTAGCCGTTGCAGTCCCCCCCCCACTGGGTGTCGTCACTTGGGCAGCAGATTTAGGCCGCGCGGAGGCGTCAAGATCGGGCGTTGGCCGCACGGTCGATGTCGTTGCCGCTTTGGTTGGAGTCTGTGTGGGAGTAGAGAGAGCAGAGGGAGTAGAGGGAGTAGAGGGAGTAGAGGGAGTAGAGGGAGTAGAGGGAGTAGAGGGAGTAGAGGGAGTAATTGGAGTCGGTTCAGTCGGTGCGATCGGTGCTATATCCGGAGTCTGAGTAGGTTGTGCTTGCGCCTCAGGCAACTGTTCGGGTGCGCGCTCGGATGCGACTTGCGAATCGGGCGCGGGAGGCACGAGCTGTGAAAGTGCGATATCGATCTGCTGAGTCTGTGCAAGTTCAAGCGCGGGCGCAACGGCTGTCGGCAAGATCTCGTTGGCTGGCGCTGCAGCTTCCACGTCAGGCATAAAACGCTCTGGCGCAGACTCCTCTGATGAGGCCTGCACATCGCCCCCAAGATCTTCGAGACTCAAAATCGAAACTTCAATCGGAGCGGGCGGCCACGACCAGCTCAGTAAGGCAGCGATCACCGCGCCGTGCACGGCAACAACAACGGCCAGCCGCAACAGCGAAGCCGCGCGCGCTGAGCGAGGCCACGGCTTTCTTTCAATCGTAACGATCGTGTTTGACACAACAGCGCCTAGTCTTTCATTTGACACAACAGCGCTTAGTCTTTCGCCTCGCGCCAGACCTCTGGCACAAAGGTAATTTGACCTTGATCATTTGAAATAAAAATTTCACCATCTTGAATGTTGGCATGCAAGATCATGCTGCGCTGGGTCTGTGCGGCTAACTCGCGAGTATCCTCTGAAGGCAAACACACGACAGTCAAGTTACGCGCCCGCTCGAGCTTGTTGCGAATGCCATCCCACCAAATCTTGCTGTTTTGGCCGCTATAGCAATACACAACGACCTGTTTGGCACGGCCGCAGGCTTTCAAGATGCGCCGCTCGTCAGGCTGCCCAACCTCAATCCAAAGGTCAATCGAGCCAGTTAGGTCTTTAAGCCAGATGTCGGGTTCATCAGCGTCACTCAAGCCTTTTGTAAAGGCAAGATCTTCGTGCGCGTGCAGTGCAAACGCCAACACACGCACCATTAAGCGCTCTTCGGTCTCTGAAGGATGCCGAGCAAGCGTCAGGGCATGACTGCCGTAATAGTGGCGATCGGCGTCGGCTACGTTAAGCTCGGCTTTATAGATAGTTGCGCGTAGGGCCATAAATCTAGTGTGTACTGTGCGAAGTCAAGAAGTGGATTATCCTTGATTATCTGATTGAGAGCCTTTTTTAATGACAAATCCCCATATTGCCGCCATTGCCCAAACCCTTTTAGCGGCTCGCCGTGACCGCCAGCCAGCCGACCCTGCCCTGCACATCGATCAACTGCAATCTAACGACGAGGCTTACGCGGTGCAAGAAATGGTGCGCAAAGAACTAGCCCCCGAGCAAGCCACCGTGAGTCGGTACTGGAAATCAGGCGCCTCTTCACGCGAGGCCAGCTTATTGTCGAGCGCTCTTTTAGACTCAGGCGTCTGGACTAGCCCCGCTCAAGCGCGCGATTGGCCTTTCAATATGCGCTTAATTGAAATCGAAATCGCTCTCAAAACCAATCGGCTTGTGTCGCCCACCGAGGCCGCGACGCTCACGCACGAACAAGCGCATGCCTTGATTGGCGCGATGGCGGTCACCATCGAGGTGGTTGACTCACGCTGGCAGCAAACCGAACAACTGCAACCTTTGCTAAAACTCGCAGATTTGCAAACCCACGGCGCGCTGGTGGTTGGCAACTGGATGCCTTACAGCGCGCAAGAAGCTGAGCGCGACTGGGCGCGCCAACGTTGTACCGTCAAGATCGGTCAGGCGCCCGCCCAAGAATTTGTCGGCACCCATTCGATGCAAGACCCTCGTTGGCTCTTGCCGTTTTGGCTACGTCAGGTCACCGCGGGCGGCGCTTCAGTACCGGCAGGCACCGTCGTGACCACCGGTACATGGTGTGGTGTACCAGCAGCTCGACCCGGAGACTTAGTCGTAGCGAGCTTTGACGGCGTTGGCATGACGTCAGTGCAGCTGTAATCGTCCTGAACACCGCAAGAGCGCAGGTCAACATCGCCGACGCTTGCGCGGCACTCCTACATTGCGCGGGCGAGGGTTGGTCCCTACTAAACATGGCAAAAAAATCGAACTAGATCGGTTAAATTTGCAGGATCAGCTCAAAACCACAGACTCAGGCGTCAATAGCCTGAGCTTAAAAATTTCATTCGGAGACCACTATGCTCAAAGCCTTCATGCGCGTAGTCTTGATTGCAGTCGCATTATTTTCGACAACACAAACCAGCTACGCTCAGACGTTTCCTGATCGGGCGATTCGCTGGATTGTGCCTTGGCCACCCGGTGGTGGCGGTGACGTCATGGCACGTTTGCTTGGAAACCCTGTTGCCGAAGCGTTAGGCAAACCCGTGATTATTGAAAACCGCGCCGGGGCGGCAGGCAACATCGGTGCCACCGCGGTTGCGCGCGCGCCAGCAGACGGTTACACCATCGCGTTCGCCTATTCGGGTACACACTCGATCAACCGGCACCTTTATAAAGAGATGACCTTTGAAGAAAAAGATTTCACTCCGGTCATTTTCTTAGCCTCAGTGCCACAAGTGCTGGTCGTCAATAGCAACCTACCTTTCAAGTCGGTCAAAGACATCATTGCCGCCGCAAAAGCCAACCCTGGCAAACTCACCTACGGCTCAAGTGGTAACGGTGCGATCAATCACTTGACGGGTCAACTGTTTGCCGACATGGCGGGCGTACAGTTACAGCACGTTCCCTACAAAGGCGGTGCCCCCGCAGCGACGGCTTTGCTGTCTGGCGAGATCGATATGATTTTTGGTGAACCGGCCACTCTTTTAGCGAATATCGCCAGTGGCAAATTCAGAGCAATCGCGGTCACCAGCGAAAAGCGCTCGCTCACTTTGCCCGAGCTACCCACGATCGCCGAAGCGGGCGTGCCCGGCTATGCAGTCACGTCTTGGAACGGTGTACTGGCACCCGCCAACACCCCTGCTGCGGCCATCAAAACACTGAACGCAGCCTTTAACAAGGCCATTAATGACCCAGAGATTCGCGCGCGACTTGAAAAAATGGGCTTTGAGCTAGTCGGGGGTGCTCCCGAACTCTTCTCAGCGCTGATTGAGGCAGAAACGATCAAGTGGGGTCCGGTGATTAAGAAATCCGGGCTGCAAATTAACTAAGTCATGATTTTTATGAGCCAAAGTGGGATCACCGATCCCACTCAAGAGCCGCAATGGGCACAGTGGTATGTCGAGCACTTACGCATTATGCGTACCGTCGACGGCATCACCTCAGCCGAACGCTTTCAAACGAAAGCGCCGGGCTGGCCGCCATCTCTTGCGATGTATTCAATTCGCTCGCCCGAGGTCTTTGTCGATCCGTACTATCAAAAGATTCGGGGGATGGGGCCTTGGCTCAGTTTGATAGACAAACGCTTTTACCAGCGTAATCTTTTCGAAGGTATAGAACAGGCAGGCATCATGGCGCCTGAGGTGCCTGCAGACTGTGCCATAGTCGTCACCGATCAAGCGCAGCCTACGCTTGCTCATCAAGAACCAGCGTTTGAAGGCGTAACCTTTATTTGGTTGCGCGCAGTTGGCCTTGATCAGTCAACGCCTTACCGTGGGATCAGTGTGATACTTCACGCGCGAGCACTCGACTTGCCAACACGCGCTGACGTTGCGCTATATGCGTCAGCGCAACTCGGCTAGCACTCACTCACACCAACACTTTTAAGAGCCATGACGTTGAACCTCAAGCCCAAACCACGCAAGACTTTGATCGCTGGTGCAACCGGTCAGATCGGCTCGAGCGTTGGCATGCATTTAATGGGGCTAGGTGATTGGGGGCCCTTGGGCTTGGCGCGCACGCCCGACGCACACGCGCCCTACCCAATGCTTGCGGTCGACCTCACCGATGCGAACGACTGTCAGCAGAAACTAGCGCACCTGCAGGGCATCACGCATGTACTGTACACCGCACGCTTTGATCATTTTGGCGGCGAGCTTGAATCCAAAGACACCAACGTCGCGATGCTAAGACACCTGCTTGATGCGCTCGAGCACACTTCAATCGAGCTGCAACATATTCACCTCGTGCATGGCACCAAGTACTATGGCCACACGGTGAAAGAGCGCCGGACGCCGTATCGCGAAGATGACGCCTGCGGCAACTACAAGAGCTTTTATTTTGAACAGCAACAGTTAGTCGAACAACGCCAACACGGTCAGGATTGGTCTTGGTCAATCTCGCGCCCCCATGCGTTTTGCAACTATCGCACCGATGAAGCGCGCAACATGCTGTTGGTCTTGGGGTTATATGCCTCGATCTTGCGTGAGCTCGGCGAGCCATTACATTTTCCAGGCACACCTCGCAGCTTTGAAGTGAAAACACAATTTTCGTGGCTACCAACACTCGCACGCTCAGCGGTTTGGATGATGACTGCACCTCAATGTGCCAACCAAGCCTATAACATCGTCAACGGCGACCCGATGAGTTGGTCTGAGCTTTGGCCTATCTTTGCACAATACTTCAAGATGGAAGTCGGTCAGCCGAATTCAGGTACCTTTGCCAAGTTTGCCTTTGACAAAGATGCTCTTTGGCAAGCGATGATCAAAAAATACGATTTGAAAAAAACTGACTTGCAAACAGTGGCGCAATGGCCGTATGGTGACTATGTGTTGTCACTGCAGTGGGATGTCGTGTCTGACATATCCAAAGCGCAACGCGATGGCTTTACTGAAACCATCAACACGCCAAAGATGTTCACTGGCGGTTTTGATTATTTTCGCGAACACAAAATAATCCCTTAACAGGGTGGAGCAAAAGCTGTGTCAGCAACAACGCATACTGATGTCTTAATTATTGGCGGTGGTGGTACCGGGTTAGCGGCCGCGATCGAGGCCGCAGAACTCGGACGCCAAGTGATCTTGCTTGAGAAAAACTCTGACACGGGTGGCTCAACCTCGTGGTCAGTCGGTTCGATCACCGCTACGGGCACCCCTCATCAACGCAAAGCCAACATACAAGATAGCGCCGACGCACATTTTGAAGACATGGAAAAACACGCTGGCGCACTAGCACCACGTGACAATCTTGCTTTACGGCGCATCTTGGTCGACAACACCGCTGACATGATCGCCTGGCTCATGAAGCTCGGTGTCGTGTTCGTAGGCCCCGAAGAAGAACCGCCCCATCGTGTCGCACGTATGCACAACGTGGTACCTAACTCGCGGTCGTTTGCCTACCATCTGACGCGCCGCTGTCGCAGCCTCGGGGTCGACCTGAGGTTAAACACTGCGACGCAACGCATTGTGCTTGAGGGCGCGCGCGCCGTGGGTGTCGAGGCCACTTTGCCGGATGGCGCATTACATACCTTTAAGGCGCGTCACGGCGTGGTGCTCGCCAGTGGCGATTACAGTGCAGCGGCTGACTTAAAAGCCCAATTGGCCAACCCAGAAGTCGCCTTGGTCGACGCCATTAACACCACCGCCACAGGCGATGGTCATCGCATGGCGATGGCGCTCGGTGCCTCTGTGGTGAATGGCGATATTGTGCGTGGTCCGATCATGCGATTTTTAGCGCCAACACGTGCCAATCTGCTGCAACGCTTACCACCAACCAAAATCATTGCGCAGTTGATTGCCTGGTCAGCAACGTGGCTGCCTCAGTGGATTTTGCGCCCTTTCTTGATGAGCTTTTTAACGACTGCAGTCAGCCCTTCGACAGACTTATATCGCGAAGGTGGTGTGCTAATTAATAAAGACGGTAAGCGCTTTACCAACGAACTCGATAAGCCGAACAAAGACATGGCTAAGCAGCCTGAGCGGATTGGCTGGATTGTCATGGATAGCGTGGTTGCCAAAAAGTTTTCGGCTTGGCCGTATTACATCTCGACCGCGCCCGGCGTAGCCTATGCCTATATTGACGATTACCGGCGCAACCGGCCAGACATCTTTCATTGCGCGCCAACGCTCGAAGGCTTGGCAACGAGCATGGGGGTCACTGGGCAGGCACTGTTTGAAACGATCGCGCATTACAACCAACACGACCGCGGTGCCCGCCCCGCCATTACGCAAGGGCCGTTTTATGCGCTGGGCCCCATTAAAAGCTACGTCGTCTTTACCGATGGTGGGTTAAAGATCACCGACAAGCTTGAAGTCTTGCGCACCGACGGGCAGGTGATCCCCGGGCTGTATGCCGCCGGTTCGGCAGGTCAAGGCGGTCTGTTACTTGAAGGTCACGGCCATCACTTAGGCTGGGCGTTTATTTCAGGTCGTATCGCCGGTCGAGCTGCGGCGCATTTTCAAGGCTAAGACAGCAACCCTGAGCGCCACTCGTCGCTGATTAAGCGATGGTGGTTAGCCGATTCGTGTTCTGTGAATCGGCTAACCAGATTGTCTACGAAACGCCGCTAACTTATCAAAAAAACGGTCTGTCTGCGCAGCTTACTGATCGGCCTTGATATCAGCTGCCTTCACAACCTGCGCCCACTTGGCCATGTCGGCTCGCACGAAGGCGGCGAACTCTTTTTCAGTTGTGATGGTTGGGACCAAGCCCTGCTTTGACAAATCAGCGATCATCTCTGGCCGGCTTAGCACCTCAAGCGCCGCCAGATGCAACGCATTGCGTGCCTGCTCTGGCGTGCCTGCCGGGGCCATCAACCCATACCAATAATCCATATCAAACCCAGGGATACCCGCCTCGATAAACGTGGGCACCTCAGGCATGGCCGACGAGCGTTGTTTTCCGGTCAACGCGATCGCTTTAAGTTGACCTGAGCGCACAATACCAGCCACCGCAGGCAAGGGTGCAAAGAGCACCATATCGCGCTGCTGGCCCAGCATGTCAGCCGTCACGGCACCCGTCCCTTTGTAAGGCACGTGGGTGAGTTTAATTTTGGTCTCAAAAATAAACAGCTCGGCCGCCATGTGGGCACCCGAACCAGTCCCCGCTGAACCAAAATTAATTTTTCCTGGGTTTTCTTTCGCCAACTTCACAAGGTCTGAGGCCACCTTGATCTGTGACGAAGGATGCACCACCAGCACCATGGGCGCCGCCGCCAAGGCTGTGAGAGCTACAAAATCACGCTCAACACTGTAGGCAAGCTTTGGATAAATACTCGGATTGATACCAATTTCAGAGACCGAACCCACCAATAACGTCTTGCCGTCGGGGTTCGCACGGGCCACAAACTGCGCGCCAATCGCCCCCGCAGCACCAGGGCGATTTTCAATCACAGCAGTTACGCCGAGCTTGTCAGCCACCTTAGGCATCACCATCCGAGTCAGTACATCTGTGCCGCCGCCTGGGGCAAAGGGGATCACGACGTTAATCGGCTTATCGTTGGCCGACTGTGCATAGGCGGTAGGCAAGGCGCTGAGCGTGGCCAAGACCATAAGGGTAAAGACACCCTTCAGACAGGGTTTAAGGGGATTGAGCATGCGGGTCTCCGATAATTGCGACTCGTCGGCTGAAAGGTGCAGCGAGAGTCGATTCGTTATGATTACGTTCAATATTAACAAGAAGCGCAAACACGGCTTCGCCTCAGGATAATGTCCGCAATGACTCTGCCCTATCAACACTTGCCACACGTACAGGCCGCTCAAGGGTTTTCGCACTTCGAAGGGATTCAAGTGCTGGATCTCAGCACTTCGGTCGCTGGCCCCTACGCCACCCAACTACTGGCCGATTTTGGTGCCTCAGTACTCAAGATCGAAAAGCCCGGCACAGGCGACGATGCACGTCAATGGGGCCCACCCTTTTTGAACGGCGCTTCGCTCTGGTTTTTAAGCGTCAATCGCAATAAACACAGTATGGCGCTTGATATCAGTCAACCCGAAGGCCTGGAGATCTTGCTGTCTTTGCTCGAAACCACTGATGTGCTGGTGCTTAACATGACACCCCGCGTTCAGGATAAGCTGAGTTTAAATTTTGCCAAGCTCCAAGAACGGTTTCCACGCTTGATTCATGCCAGCCTGACAGGTTTTGGTTTAACCGGCAGTCGCAGCGACCACCCCTGCTACGACTTGATCGCTGAAGGCTACTCGGGGATCATGGATCTGACAGGCGAAAGCGAAAACGACCCACAAAAAGTGGGTACCCCTGCAGCCGACATGCTCGCTGGACAAGACTTGGCCATGGCCGTGATGGCCGCCATTCACGGCCGCGCCCGCACTGGCAAGGGTTCTAGCATCGACATCTCGATGCTCTCTACCATGACTCGCTTTACCGCACCTCGCGTAGTCGCCTATCTAGGATCGGACGAGGTTCCGCGCCGCTCGGGGGGCAAAGACTCGGTGATCGCCATTTATCAGGTGTTCAACACGGCCGACTCACAGCTATCACTTGGGCTGGGTAACGATGCCATCTGGAAACGCTTTTGGCAGGCGGTCGGCGATCCCGCCTTTGCTGAGAAGCCCGAGTACGCCGGTAATGCCGGCCGCCGCACGCACCGGCCTACCATTGTGGCGCGAATCGCAGAGGTGCTAGCTACCAAACCACGCGATGAATGGCTCGCGCTGTTTGCCAAAAATCGGATCCCCGCGGGCCCCATCAATCGCGTAGACGAAGTCACAAAAGACCAAGACCTTTTAACTAAAGAATTTTTTTATAAAAGTGATTCTGGCTATGGCGAGGTACCCCAAGTGGGGCTAGGCATTACTATTGATGGTCAGCACCACGTGCACCGTAAAGCACCACCAACACTCGGAGAAGACACGGAAGCGATTTTGCGCGGACGACTCAAGCTCAGCCCGGCTCAAATCGCACAGTTGCAACAGGCAAAAATTGTGAATGAATAGCCCAGGTGGTCGACTTGCTACAGACCGAGCTGGCCTAGCTACAATGAGTACCCTGCCAAAGACCCACCGCAATAGTAAAATTTACGGTAAGAGCATACGTGCAAGAAAGAACTAACCGAAGCGATTGTCCCACGACAATTATCAAGACGGTCGAATAACAAAATTACTGACAGCTAACGAGACATTTATGAAATTTGACGAAATCCTTTACGAAGAAGACGGCCCAATCGGCACGATTACGATCAACCGCCCCCATGATGGCAATATGTTCACACCAAAAATGTGCCATGAGATTCGTGACTGTATCAACGAGATTCGTCGCGAAACACGCACTCGCGTGATTGTCTTAACTGGTGCTGGTGATCGTTTCTTTTGTATCGGTGGTCGCAAAGAAGGCATGGAAGACACTCAGCTGTATGCGGGCGTCTTGCCGACCCTTGAGATGTACGAAAGCATTGACCGCCTGCAAAAGCCCGTTATCGCCTCAGTCAACGGCTTTGCCGTCGGTGGTGGCAATGTGCTGCAAATGGTCTGCGACGTGACGATTGCCTCAGATACCGCAACCTTCAGGCAAGTCGGCCCAATGATGGGCAGCTTTGATGCTGGCTACGGCACTTGGTATCTTGAAGATTTGGTCGGTAAGAAACGCGCAAAAGAAATGTGGTTTTCAAATCCCAAGATCCCTGCCAAGCAAGCCCTTGAAATGGGCCTGATTAATCGCGTTGTGCCCGCCGCAGAGCTGCGTGCCGAAACCCGTAAGTGGGCCCTCGAGATCGCCGATCGTGGCGCGTTTGCCTTAGCGTCAGTCAAGGCCGCGTTTAACGCACGTCATGGCGGTGTCAGTGGCTTGTCGCGTATGGCGCACGATCTGTTACTGCGTGGCTACCTCGACACCAAAGAACACGATGAGCTTTCAGCGTCGTTTGCCGAACGTCGTAAACCTGATTCGTCGACCTTTGGTCACTAGGATCTTTAATTCAGCACGAAGGCTTTCTACGTTAGCCTCGAAACTCTTTAACTCAGCCCAAAGGCCTTCTACTTTGGCCAACAGGCTTTCTCTATACCGCGCTTAGGTTTTCGAACATGATGTTGACTTTGCACGATCCGCAAAAAACCCGCGAGAACTATGCCTCGGGGGCTTGGCATGCCGACACCATGTTCGGCCTGTTGCAACAGCACGCCCACGCACGCCCAGATAGTATTGCCCTGCGGGATCTGTTTACGACGTTAACCTGGTCACAAGTCTTGCAAGCGGTTGAGCAACTTGCCTTAGAGCTGCATCAAGCGGGCTTAAGCGCTGGTGACCGCGTTGCGATCTGGCTGCCTAGCCGCGTTGAAAGCGTGCTTGTGTTTATGGCCTGTTCACGCAACGGCTACGTGTGCTGCCCGTCGCTTCATCAAAGCTACACCTCTGGCGAAATCATCACGCTACTAAAGCGCATTCGTTGCAAAGCGTTTTTTACGACACTAGGCTATGGCTCTGACGCAGCCACTCAGCCGATTGCGACTTTGCTGAGCGAAGTGCCCACGTTAATCCGTACCTGTTTCTATGGAGTGACCTTTGCCGACGCCACGCAAACGATTGAGCATCAGGCGGTTGAACATCAAACGACTCCGCATCAGACAATTGACCAAGGCACCACCGGGCTGAAGACGATTGCCGGGGCCGCCCCGGCACCGGGCTTACCCCCTGCCGACACGAACCCCGACAAAATTGTTTACCTAGCCTTCACCTCGGGCACCACCGGGTTACCCAAGGGAGTGATGCACAGCGACAACACTTTATTGGCTAACGGCCGCATGATGGTGCGTGATTGGCATCACGATCAACACTCAATTCTTGTCGCGCTCAGCCCTTTAAGTCATCACATTGGTACGGTTTCCATCGAGCAATGGCTTGCTGCAGGCTTGCAACTCGTCATCCATAATTTTGCTGCCGGCAAACCTGCGCTTGACTGGATCATTGAAAGCCAAGGCACCTATGTGATGGGTGTACCGACACACGCGATGGATATTCTTGAAGATGTTCGTCGTCGTAGTTTGACCGCGATGGGTAAGGTGACGTCGTTTTATATGGCGGGGTCTCCGATTCCACGTGAAGTCGCTGAACAATTTTTGCGGATTGGCGTCACACCACAAAACGTCTACGGCATGACCGAAAACGGCTCGCATCAATACACCTTACCCACCGACCCGACCAGTACGATTGTGGCCACGTGCGGACGAGCTGCGCAAGGCTATGAAGTGCGAATCTTTGATGCCGAGCATCCGGACCATGAGGTCGCGCAAGGTCAGGTCGGTGAAATTGGCGGGCGCGGTGGGTTGTTGATGCTTGGCTATTTTGACGATCAAACTGCCACTGAAAATTCTTTTAATCGCTCAGGCTGGTTTATGAGCGGCGATCTCGGTGTGTTTGACGAACAAGGCTGTCTGCAAATCGTTGGGCGTAAAAAAGATTTGATTATTCGTGGCGGGCACAATATTCACCCCGCGCGCATTGAAGACTTGACGCACAGACACCCTGATGTCGTGAAGGCCGCAGTATTTCCGATTGCCGATGATCGCTTAGGCGAGCGCGTCTGCCTCTCGATTTTGCAGCGGGCAGGCGCCACGATTGACCCTCAACAAGTTTTACAGCACTTGCACGAGGTTGGTTTATCAAAATACGACATGCCTGAATACTTTATCGTACTGCCCGCCTTTCCTCTGACGGCCAGCGGCAAGATTTTAAAACGCGAACTCATTGAAATGACTAAGCGCGGAGACATCAAGCCCTTACCGGTTCGTTGGAAGGCGCCTGCTTGATAGTGGCGATGTTTTCATCTCAACAAAACTTCGCACAAATCGCAGTCACCTTAAACCGTGCGAGGTGCATGTCGCTTAACCCAGTATCAGGTTGTTCTCAACTTAAAGGCAGTCGAACATGGCAGTAGAACTTTCAATTGACCAAGGCTTGGCCCACCTGCATCTCAATCGCCCTAAGGCGTTAAACGCCTTAAGCTTTGGGATCTTGCAAGACCTGAACAACTCGCTTGCTCAACTTGAACAAGAGATCGAGCAGCAACAAGTACGCGGTTTGGTGATTACGGGCGCAGGCGAAAAGTCTTTCTGTGCCGGGGCCGATATCCCTGAACTGCTCGGGCGAACCCTTGTGCAGCAACACGAAGGCGCACGTCTCGGGCAAGAGGTCTTTAATCGAATCAGCGTTCTGCGTATCCCGTCTGTAGCGGTGATCCATGGCTATGCCTTTGGCGGTGGTCTTGAACTGGCGCTGTCATGCACATTTCGTATCGCGACAGCGCGCGCCAAGATGGGCTTGCCAGAAATCAAACTCGGCCTCATCCCAGGCTACGGCGGCACACAACGCTTACCCCGCTTGATTGGCGAAGGACGCGCACTCGATATCATCCTGTCAGGGCGCACCGTCGAAGCCACTGAGGCCGAACGTATTGGCTTAGTCACGCGCTTGGTCGACGATGGTAATCCTTACACCCTTGGCGCCGAATTTTTAGCGCCTTATCTTAAGCATGGGCTCTTGGCACTTGAGATGGCACGCCAGGCGATTTCGCGAGGCGTACAGACAACCCTCGAACAAGGTCTAAAAATTGAGCGTGATTTATCAACGTTAATTTTTCAAACTGCTGACGCCAACGAAGGCATGACCGCGTTTGTTGAGAAGCGACCCGCCATCTTTAAGGATCATTAATTCGTTGACTGAAAAATAAATGGTGCCCGCGGCAGGATTTTTAACAGACTCACTATCCAGCGCCGCGCACCACTTGTTAACCTAGACTCACTTTCTATTTATGACCCCTTCAGGCAAAACATGAGCACTTCAGCAAAAAAAGGTTGCATTATCGTCACAGGCGCCAGTCGCGGCATCGGCGCAGCCATCGCGCTTGGTCTTGCGCAAGCGGGCTACGCGGTCGGCTGCCTGTCACGCTCGGGCGAGACACCCCAAATCACAGGCGCAACACCAGAGCTTGCCAAACACTGGTTCAGCGCCAAGTGCGATGTCAGTCGCCCTGAACAATTGACAGCAGCCTTTGCTGACATTGCACAGCGCTCGGGCCAGCCGCTAGTTGGCCTCGTCAATAACGCCGGCATTCACTCGCAAGATCGTGTGCAAGACATCGCTGAACAAGAGTTCAAAAACGTGATGGATGTCAATGCTTACTCAGTCTTGGCAGCGAGTCAAACCATCTACCCTCACCTGCTAGAAAACAAAGGCGGCATGATCGTCAATATCGGTTCGTTTTACGACAAGCTTGGCGTCAAACAACACCTGACCTACTGCGCCACCAAAGCCGCGGTAGGTGCGATGACACGCTGCATGGCGGTCGAATGGGCGCCCAAGGGGATTCGGGTGCTCAACGTCGCTCCTGGCTATGTCATGACAGACTTTAATCGCGAGATGATTCAAAAAGGGCCCCTCGCTGACTATCTGGCAAAGCGGATTCCGTCTGGTGTGGCCGGCGAGGCGCAAGATATCGGTAATCTCGTGACATCGCTCTTTGTCTTAAATTCACCTTATATGACAGGCGAAACAATCTATATTGATGGCGCGCACGGCATGTTGCAATGATAGTTGGACTGGCCTGCGAAAGACTCAGGTGCGCGACTGCAGTCAATTCGCCCGTCGATGCATGTCACACAAAAATTTTTTACGCCAGTCTCATCCAGAACGGCGAAGTTTTACGGAGTAAAAGATGAACGTATTAGAACGACTAGATGCCGCGCAGCCGTGGACGCAAGAAGAAACCATGCTGCTCGATTCAGTCAAGCAACTGGCTGCTGAAAAAATTGCCCCACGCGCTGCCCATTACGATAAGACCGCAGAGTTTCCGTGGGATAACGTTAAAGAGATTAACAATTTGGGCTTGAACGCCATGTTCATCCCTGAAGCCTATGGTGGCGCGCCCTTATCGTACGCATGCTATCTAGCGTGTGTGCGCGAGATCAGCGAGGCCTGCGCCTCAACTGGCATCATTTGGGCGACTAACTTTCATGCCATCAAGCCCTTAATGGATTTTGGTAACGAAGAGCAGAAACTTCGACTACTGCCTCGTATGGCCGAAGGCGGCTTGGCTTCCCTGGTGATTACCGAACCCACTGCAGGTTCAGACGCCACCGGAATGAAAACCACCTTCACGCCTGACGGTGATTCAATCATCATGAATGGCAGCAAAATCTTTATTTCGAATGGCGATGTGTCAGATCTTTATATCGTGTTTGGAAAGTGGAGCGAAATCGCGGGTGATAAAGAATCGATCTCAGCGGTTGTACTTGAAAAAGGCACCCCAGGCTTTAGCATCACCGGCACCGAAGACAAAATGGGAACTCGTGCCTCAGGAACTGCCTCACTCTCGTTTGATCAGGTGCGTATCCCTCGCGCAAACTTATTATGCGACCCCGGCGATGGCTTAAAAATCTTACTCGCCTCATTAAACAAATCGCGACCAAGCGTTGCAGCACATGCGCTCGGCATTGCGCGCGCCGCGTTCAAAGACTCGATCGCTTACATGAATGAGCGCCGTCAGTCAGGAAAGCGCTTACTTGAGTTTCAAGGTTTGCAATTTAACGTAGCTGACTTAGCCGCTGAACTTGTGATGGTTGAGTCGTGGTTGTGGCGTGTGGCTGCACTGATTGAATCCAACGCCCCCAATGTCGGGATCGAGGCCTCAATCCTAAAACTCAAAGCCACTGATCTTGCCATGCGCATTGCCACCGATGCCGTGCAGTTTTTAGGCGGCTACGGTTACTGCAAAGACTATCGCGTCGAGCGACTCATGCGCGATGCAAAAATTACTCAAATCTGGGAAGGCACCAATCAAATTCATCGTCAATTGATTGGACGTAGCTTTCTGCAAAAGGAAAAACGATGAACGCTTCAAAAACCATTGGCATTGTCGGCTGTGGCACGATGGGCACGGGCATTGCTATCGTTGCCGCACGCGCAGGTTTTAAAACACGTATTTATGATCTCAAACCCGAACCACTTGAAAACGCGCGTAAACAAGCCGCAGCATTTTTAAAAAAATCGGTCGAACGCGGCAAACTCGCTGCGGGCGAAGACGCACTGATCATGGCGCAATTTTTAACGACGACTGACGCAAAAGAGTTTGCGGATTGCGATCTGGTGATTGAAGCAGTGTTTGAAGATCTCAAGGTCAAGCATTCGATCTTCAAGCAACTGAATGATATTTGCCCAGCGCACACAATCTTTGCCTCAAACACATCAACCATCTCGATCACCGAGATCGCCGGCGGCTCTGGACGCGCTGATCGTTTCGTTGGCATGCATTTTTGTCTGCCTGCACAATTGATGAAACTAGTTGAAATGTCGCCCGGGATGAACACCTCTGACGCAACCTTTGAGGCGGCTTGGAAACTGTGCGAGGCACTCGGTCAAAAGCCGGTCCGTACGCGCGATACACCTGGGTTCATCTTGAATTACTTCTTGATCCCTTTTAACAATGATGTGATCAATTTGATTGATCAAGGCGTAGCCGACGCTGCGAATATTGACTTGGCCGTTAAGACCGCACTGGGCTATCCGCTTGGCCCCCTAGAGTTGCTTGACATGGTGGGCATGGATACTCAGCTATTGCTGTGCGACGCGATGCACGGCCTCACGAACGAGCCGCGTGCGGCCTGCCCGCCGCTGGTTAAACGCATGATTGGCGCGGGTCGCCTCGGTCGTAAAACAGGTCAAGGGTTTCACACCTACGACAGCAGCAAGATTTTTGGAGCCTGAGCATGAGCTATCAAATTATTCAAGCCCAAGAGAGTCGCTCGTTTCCTGAAGCGCACGCGTTTTTTGAGCGTGCCAGTAAAGAAGGCGCCGGCGTGGTCTACATCGGCGCAGATGCGGGCGAGGCCTTTGACGAAGCTCGCGAACAACACGCAGCGGCAAGTTTTGTGGCCCTCGAACTCGAAAACGAATGCTTGGGTGTCCACATTGCCGATGACGACGGTCCTGTGAACGTTGTCGGCTTTGCACGTTTTAGATTAGGCGATGACGCCCCGACTCAATTGGTTGAGCTCGTGCGCATGCCCTACACCTCTGAAGCTGCGTTGGCAGCAGCCAAAGCGGCTTTCGAAGCCGCTGGCCTAGTCGTTGCTGTCTGTGGTGATTTTCCTGGTCGCATCCTCAATCGCCTGATTCGCCCGTATTACAACGCTGCGCTGCGCCGTTTAGATGAAGGCTTGGCCTCGGCCAACGACATGGATATGACGCTGCGTTTAGGGTTGGGCTATCCAGAAGGGCCGATCGCCCTCTTAAATCGCTCAGGCCTGCATCATCACTTTGAAGTCACACAAGACTTGTACGAACAACTCGGTCAAGAAGCTTATGCCCCCGCGCGCCGTGCACGGAACGCCTGGCTCAAACAATTTCAAGAGCATGATGATGCAGCCTCTTGAGGGCGTGAAGGTACTAGACTTTAGTACCTTACTACCGGGCCCGATGTGTACGCTTCTGCTCGCCGATGCGGGCGCAGACGTGATTAAGATTGAACGCAGTAGCGGCGACGAGATGCGCTCGTACACGCCAAAATTCGGTACAGATAGTGTGAATTTTGCTCTGCTGAATCGCGGCAAAAAGTCGATTGTCGCAGACCTGAAGTCGGCAGCAACCATCAAGCAACTTGAAGCACTGATCGCGCAAGCAGACGTGCTCGTTGAGCAATTTCGTCCGGGTGTGATGGACCGCCTTGGGCTTGGTTACCATGCGGTCGCGAAAATCAATCCACGTATTGTCTACTGCTCAATTACTGGCTACGGTCAAACCGGCCCGTATGCCCAAGTGGCCGCGCACGATATGAATTATCAAGCGCAAACCGGCATGGTCGGGCTGAGCGGTGATGCCAACGGTGCACCGAGCGTACCGCCCGTCTTAACCGCTGATCTCGCAGGTGGGGCTTACCCTGCTGTCATGAATATCTTGCTGGGCCTGCGCAAGCGTGACCTTGAAGGGGTAGGCTGCCATCTTGATATCTCAATGGCTGACAACCTGTTCCCGCTCATGTATTGGGGTTTAGGAGACGGCTGGGCTGCAGGACAATGGCCACGTGCGGGCAACGAGCTTGTCACGGGTGGTAGCCCGCGCTATCAGATCTACCAAACCGCCGATAACAAGTTTTTGACCGCGGCGCCCTTAGAAGAGAAGTTTTGGGGTAACTTTTTAACGGTACTCGGTGCAACTGAGTTGCAGCACATCGACAACCCCGCGTTAGTGAAGGCCAGCATCGCCAAAATTATCGCCCAGCAGCCGGTCGCCTACTGGAACGCGCGTTTCGCTGGGCAAGATACCTGTGTGTGTGAAGTCATTGGGCTCGAACAAGCTGTGCAGGATCCCCATTTTCAAGCGCGTGGCGTTTTTAACCGAACTATCGCGACCGCCTCAGGGAAAACCATACCTGCCCTGCCCACTCCGATTAGCGGGGTATTCTTAAACCCGCAACAAAAGCAAAGCAGCCCTGATTTAGGCCAACACACGCAAGAAATTCTGAAATAAGCTAGGTGAAGCACTTTACAATTGCAAACATAACCACAGCCACAATCTCGCTCATAGTTGTAATCGCAATCACATTCACAAAACAAAAAACATTTGATACGCACATCACGATCAAGAGAAAGATGTGCCTGAGGAAATCATGAAAAAAATAACGTCTTTCTGTCTGCTAACAATCGCGGCACTGCTCCCAGGCGTCGCAACGAGTGCTGACCCTTGGCCAAGCAAACCGATCCGTATCGTCGTCACCTTTGCGCCTGGCGGCACCTCGGATGTCTTAGGCCGTGCGATTGCACCACCGCTATCCGCTGGGCTTGGGGTGCCGGTCGTTGTGGTCAATAAGCCAGGCGCTAATAGCGTTATCGCCACCCAAGACGTTGCACGCTCTGCACCCGATGGCAACACCATTGGGTTGTTTATTAGTGCGCACGCCATCAACCCTTTTATCGCCAAGAGCCTGCCCTACGACTCTAAAAAGGATTTCATTCCTTTAGCGATGTTGGCGCTGATGCCGGGTCTCTTAACGGTGAACCCTTCTGTCCCCGCTAACACCGTGCAAGAATTGATCGCACTCGCAAAAGCGAAACCCGGCACTCTGTCGTATGGCACACCCGGAGGCTTAACCTCAGGGCAGCTGTCGATGCAATATCTCATCAAGCTCGCTGGCGTCAACATTGTCGAGATTCCATACAAGGGTGGCGGGCCAGCCTTGGTGGATCTGCTAGCCGGCCATATTCAAATGTTGATCAATAGCCCCACCTCAACGATTCCGCATGTCAATAGCGGAAAGTTGCGCCCGTTGGCCACCACCGGTGCAACGCGCCCTCCTGCACTCAAAGACGTGCCCACCATTGCTGAATCGGGGTTTCCCGGCTTTGAACTCTATGAGTGGTACGCCTTGTTTTTACCGGCTGGCACACCCAAAGAGATCGTGACTCGGTTGCACAAAGAGGTCATGACGGTGATGGCTTCACCCGAGATGGTGAAACGCATTGCTGACATCGGCGCGCAAGGCAGCAAAGATACGCCTGAACAGTTCGCTCAGTTTTTAGCGAAAGAAGATAAAGTATGGGGAGACCTAGTGAAGGCCATTGGGATTCAACCCGAATAACTTCACTGCAACCTGAGCCAACGTACCGCATATTTGGTACGTAGGCTCAGGTCATCCACCACACGCCGCAAGGGCGTGGTGCGATAACAAGTTGGTACTCGTACACGCCTTGCGCATGCCAAGCGAGCAACTGAGTTACTGCCGAAAACGTGTCCCCGCATCAATCGAGATGACATCGCCACTTATGTATTTTGACATGGCATCTGAAGCAAAAAAGACCGCAAGATTTGCAATCTCGTCAGGCGTCCCCATCCGACCATAAGGCAGATTCGCCATGACTTTTGCATACGCCTGTCGATCGGTATCGTTTCGGGGATGCAGCAAGCTCTCGGTGCGAGGAGTATGAATCAAGCCAGGATTAATCCCAACCACGCGCACGCCATGATTGACCGTCTCTGAACCAAACGCTTTCGTAAACGCAATCAGTGCAGCGTTGGCAACCGACGTACCAATCGAGTTAGCGTTGAGTCGTTCGCCTGCGATACCGATAATGTTGATCATCACACCAGCCTTGCGTGCGATCATGTGCGGATACAGCGCGCGGCTCAGCATGATGGTCGACATGACCTTGCCCTCGAAACTATCGCGAAAATCAACGGGGTCAATCGCAAGTAAACCACCACGCCCAATCGCACCAGCAGAATTAATCAAGATCTCGGTCTCGGGATAAGCCGCGGCGAGCTCTTCGGCTGCGCCTGGCTCGGATAAATTCACCGACTCGATCAAGACCTCGACTTGGTGTTGCGCTTGAATTTGCCGACGGGCCTCTTCTAAAGAGACCAAATCACGCGCCACTAGTCTTAACGAACAGCCCTCAGCTGCCAGCGCCTTCGCAATCGCGAAACCAATTCCCTTTGAGCCACCGGTCACCAGAGCGACTTTGCCCTTGAGTTGATAGTCCATACCTTATCCTTTTTGTCTGAATCACTTGCTGTGAAATGGGCTAACCTCCATAATATTCAAAAATCTCTCAGACAACCAAAAAAATCTCTCAGACAATCAACGGTTGGGCAGTCTTACACCCATTGAACTCCCACACTAAGGCCTTGTTAAATGTCCTCTTTAAAAGTGATTGCACTCAGTCTTCTCGCCTTATCGGCTGCCAGCGTCTCAAGTCTTCAAGCGCAGGTGATCGACGGCTACCCGACGCAACCCATCAAGCTCGTGGTGCCGTTTCCACCGGGCGGGGCCTCTGACATCATTGCCCGCATTGTCGGGCAACGCTTGGCTGAACACATGAAAGCCACCGTCGTCATTGAAAACAAAGCGGGTGCCAATGGCAACATCGCCGCTGAGTATGTGGTGCGCTCAAAGCCTGATGGCTATACCTTGATCTACAACAGTTCATCTGTCGCGTTAAGCCCTGCGCTGTATAAAAATTTAAGCTTTGATGTGCAAAAAGATTTGGCGCCAGTGGTTCTTACTACTGTTGTCCCGATGCTGCTCAATGTCAACATCTCGGTACCCGTCACCAATTTCAAAGAGTTTGTCGCACTACTCAAAGCCAAGCCTGATTCGCTCTCGTATGGCTCAGCTGGGGTTGGCAACATCACCCATCTCGCGCCCTTTTTAGTCTTAGAAAAATTAGGATTAGTGGCGAACCATGTGCCGTATAAGGGTAGTGGCCCCGCCATGATTGGCCTGGTCGGTGGCGAAATTCAGTTTGATATGCAACCGATTTCAGTGGGGTTAGCCTATGCAAAAGAAGGGCGCGTACGACCGCTTGCGGTCTCGACCCTGGTTCGCTCGCCGGTACTGCCTAACGTGCCAACGCTCGACGAAAGTGGCTTAAAGGGCTTTGAGTTGGGCGCCTGGCAAGCCATTATGGTGCCCGCCAAAACACCCCCCTCGATCATCAAACGACTCAACACAGACATCATGGCAGTCCTCATGAACCCCGAGACCAAAGAAAAGTTACTTTCGCAGGGCGCTCAAGTCTTAGGGTCAACGCCCGAAGAGTATGGCACCTACCTCGCGAGTGAGATCAAACGCTGGGATGCGGTCGTGAAAAGCAGTAAAACCGAGCCACAGTAACTCGCTAGGCCTCAATATCTAATTCTGAGTTTTTGTGTATCGTTGCAGTCTATGATCCACATTATCGAACTTCGCTTACCCGTCGATCACCCGCCCGAGGCACTGTCGGCGGCAATCGTTACACGTCTGGGCATCCCTGCCAACGACCTTTTAAAGATCGATATCTTTAAAAGAAGCTACGACGCACGCAAAAATATTGCCCTGTCGTTTACCTATATTGTTGATGTCGTCGTCAAAAACGAGGCCGCAGTCCTTGAGCGCTTTGTGGACGATCCGCAAGTTCGCTTAACGCCCGATACTAGTTATCACTTCGTGGCACGGGTCACTGAGCAGACACCTCGCCCAAAGCTTAGACCCATTGTGATTGGTTTTGGTCCCTGTGGGATTTTTGCTGCCTTATTGCTGGCACAAATGGGCCTCAAACCACTCATTCTTGAGCGCGGCAAAGCGGTACGCGAACGCACACAAGATACCTGGAAACTTTGGCGTAAAAACGTTCTAAATCCTGAATCCAATGTGCAGTTTGGCGAAGGTGGCGCGGGCACGTTTTCAGATGGCAAACTCTATAGCCAAATCAAAGACCCAAAGTTTTATGGTCGTAAAGTGATTCAAGAGTTCATCAAAGCAGGCGCCCCCGAAGAGATTCTGTACGTCGCGAAGCCTCACATCGGTACGTTTCGCTTAGTCGGCATTGTTGAAACCATGCGCGAAGAAATCATCGCACTGGGCGGTGAAATTCGGTTTTCGCAAAAAGTGACTGGCTTTGATATTGAGGCCGAGCAGATCCGTGGCGTGCAGCTTGAAAACGGTGAGCACATCGCTGCAGATCATGTCATTTTGGCGCTTGGCCATAGCGCGCGCGACACCTTTGAAGCCTTGCACGAGGCGGGTGTTTTCCTTGAAGCCAAACCGTTCTCAGTCGGCTTTCGTATTGAGCATCCACAATCAATGATTGATCGCGCGCGGCTGGGGCCACATGCTGGCAACCCGTTGATTGGCGCTGCCGACTACAAACTGGTGCACCACGCCAACAATGGCCGTAGCGTCTATAGCTTTTGCATGTGCCCCGGCGGCACAGTGGTAGCCGCCACCTCAGAACCGAATCGCGTTGTCACCAACGGCATGAGCCAGTACTCTCGTAACGAACGCAACGCCAATGCTGGCATCGTGGTGGGGATTACGCCTGAAGATTATCCCGGCGGCCCCCTGGCCGGCATTGCATATCAACGCGCGATTGAATCGAAAGCATTTGAACTGGGCGGTGGCACCTACGAAGCGCCAGGGCAACTGGTTGGTGACTTTTTAATGGGACGCGCGTCAACCGCGTTTGGCAGCGTGACGCCGTCGTACAAGCCTGGTGTACACCTTACTGACTTAGCCAGCAGTCTGCCGGCCTATGCCATCGATGCCATTCGCGAGGCCCTGCCCGCCTTTGAAAAAAAGATCAAAGGGTTCTCAATGCACGATGCCGTCTTGACTGGTGTTGAAACACGCACCTCATCACCACTACGCATCACACGCGGGGCAGATTTTCAAAGCCTCAATATCAAAGGCCTTTACCCTGCGGGCGAAGGCGCGGGCTACGCTGGTGGCATTTTGTCGGCCGGGGTCGACGGCATCAAAGTGGCCGAGGCCGTGGCACTGAGTTTGTTAGCGCACTAATTCGTGCGCAACGCACCCAATACGACTCGTTTAAGCAGGCAGCGCGCGCGATAACACCCGACCTGGTCGCGCACTAGTCGCTTTGCCCTGCGCCCAAACGACCTCACCATTCACAATCACCGTATGAATGCCTTTGGCCAAGGCGATCGGGTTGTCGTAGGTCGCCACTTCATCGATGGTCGCTTCATCAAACAAGGTCAAGTCGGCAAACGCACCTTCTTTGATCACACCGCGATCCGTCAAACCAAAATTGGTTGCGGTTAGACCAGTCATTTTATGCACCGCGGTTTCAAGCGAAAACAGTTTGAGTGAGCGGCGATAGTGGCCCAACACGCGCGGGAAGGTTGACCACAATCTTGGATGCGGCGAAGCATCGTGCGGCAAGCCATCCGAGCCAATCATGGTGGGGGCAAATTGCAAAATCTTTTGCACATCGCCTTCATCCATCCTGAAATAGATTGCACCCGCTGGCAATAGTTTGTCGACCGCTTCTTTTTCTGAAACGCCCATCTGTTTTGCGATCTTGTCGAGGTCTTGTCCTGCATACTGCGGCAAGGGTTTTGACCAGGTCACAATCACACGCGATGAGGTCTCAGCACGGCTATATGACAAAACCGTTGAGCCCGCGGTATAGGGATAGCAGTCCAGACAAATGGGTTGCTTGGCCATATTTTTTTGGATGTAAGCAAGCGTCTCATCTGAGCGACCATAGTTTTTTGCACCAATCACCTTGTGATGCGAAATCACCACCGGCACATCCGTTTCACGCCCAATTCTGAAGGTTTCTTCGAGCGAGTCGATCACACCATCAGCTTCGTCGCGCATATGTGTGCAATACAGACCGTTGTATTTTTTTAGCGGGCGACAAATCTCAATGACTTCTTCGGTGGGGGCTGCAACCGCCGGTTCGTAAAACAAACCAGTCGATACACCGATGGCGCCGGCCTGCATGGCTTCAACCACTAACTCGCGCATCGCTGCGATTTGCGCCGCATTGGCGGGTTGCTCAAGGTCGTCCATCGTGGCCACGCGCAGCGTGGTGTGACCAACCAACATGGCACGATTAGTCGTTGATGGTTGCGCTCGCAAGGCATCCAGATAGGCCTTGAAGGTTCCAAACTTGAACCACTTACCCTCGTCATCGAGCAGATTTAGGGGTGGCGTCACCGGATCTGGAATTGGCCGAGGCATGGGGGCTAGAGAGACCCCGCAGTTACCACCAATGATCGTGGTCACACCCTGGCTGACCTTGGGGGTCATTTCTGGGTTTGAAAGCATTAAGCGGTCGTCATGCGTGTGCGCATCAATGAAACCAGGTGCGGCCACTTGCCCTTTAAGATCAATCTCTTTTTTGCCAGAAGATGCTGACAGATCGCAGATTTTAACAATGCGATCGCCGTTGATGCCAATATCGGCAGTGTAGCGGATCGCCTCGGTACCATCCACAATCGTGGCATTTCGGATCAAAAGATCATAAGAAGTCTGCATGAAAGGCCCTTTTTGTAATTTTGAGCGATTAACAAGGCCCAAGCCCTTTGATTTTTAAGGGTATTTGAACTGATCGCCAACATGAATCTAAAACTATATACTGAATCTAACAGGGATCGGAGTTTAAGCGCCAATGCCGCGCTGACGCTGTCCCGCCAAATTCTCACGCAACGCGTTCACGCGTACCGAGGTTTTTATGCAAGTGTTTTCTGATACGGCTTCGATTGATGTCACCGACATCACACCCTACCTTGGCAAACTGATTCGCTTTAGGCGCGATCTGCATGCTCACCCAGAACTACGCTTTGAAGAGGTACGCACCTCAGACCAAGTCGCCAATTACCTGACCGAACTAGGCTTGGACGTTCACCGCGGCATGGGCAAAACCGGTGTGGTGGCTACGTTGCGTGGGCGCGGCGCCCAGGCCAACGACCCTGCGCGCGTGCTCGCCCTCCGCGCCGACATGGATGCTTTGCCTGTCACAGAACTGAACCAGTTTGAGCATGCCAGCACCTACGCCGGGCGCATGCACGCCTGCGGTCACGACGGTCATACCGCCATGCTGTTGGGTGGTGCCACATTGCTAGCGGCCAACCCCGACTTCAACGGGACCGTGCATTTTATTTTTCAGCCGGGCGAAGAAGGCGGCGCAGGTGCGCGCGCCATGATCGAAGACGGCTTGTTTGACAAGTTTCCAGCCAAGGCGGCTTTTGCTCTGCATAACTGGCCCGTGTTACCCGCCGGTCAAATGGGCGTGCGCGTTGGCCCCATCATGGCGGCCGCCAATCGCTTTGAAATTCGCGTCAGCGGCAAGGGTGGTCATGCCGCGCAACCACACATTGGCATCGACCCAATCCCTGTGGCCTGCACCATTGTCGGTCAATTACAAACGCTCGTGTCGCGCGGCACCGACCCACTAGATAGCGCAGTCGTCACCGTTGGTAAGATCGAGTCGGGAACCGTTGAAAACATTATTCCCAATGAGGCCATCATTTATGGCACCACTCGTGCGTTAACCCAAGAGACCTTGAATCGTTTGACGGTGGGTCTTGAGCGAATCAGTGAGCATATCGCTGCAGCGCATGGCGCGACCGCAAAATTTATTCTCAAGCCGGGCTATCCCAGCACTGACAACCATCCAAAAGAAGCCGCGTTTATGGCGAAAATGATGGCCGCCACCGTTGGCGTTGAAAACGCGTTCGATAACATCCCACCCGCAATGACGGCCGAAGACTTCAGCTTCATGCTGCTTAAAGTGCCAGGCGCCTATGGCTTTATCGGCAATGGCAAAGGCGGCAAACCGGGCATCAGCCTGCATAACGCAGGCTATGACTTTAATGACGACATCTTAGGTGTTGGCGCACAATTCTGGGATCGCCTTGCGCGTGAATGGTTTAAGACTGAGGTGATTTGATGCGTCAACTTACGCGCCACATCAGAGTATTGCGTTGAGTCCCTTGCGCTCAATCAGCGACAGCAGCTTAAGCGAGGGCCCACTAGGTTTTTTATCGCCAACCTCCCACTTTTGCACTGTTGACACGCTGGTATTGAGTACGGCGGCAAGCACCGCTTGACTGATGCGCATCCGTTCGCGAAGTAATTTGATCTTTGCTGCAGGCATCGGCTGTACTGTTAAGTTTCTTAAGTATTCATATTCAAGCATGCGTTTTTTAGTGATTAGGCCAAGCGAGTGCAAGCCTTCAGCCGTCTCGTGCAATTCTTCAATCAGCCGATTGTTAGCTTTTTTAGACGCCATGGTTCACCTCAATAATCTGACCAGCCCGTATCGCTACAGCCAGTTCTTGTTGCGTCAAATCTAAAAGATCTTTCGCGATCCGTCGAACATAATCTAATTCATGTTCGTCTAAATTTGTACGCTCATTTTTATGAAACCCGTGAAGAAAAAAATACCGACCGTGCTTGCGCGTGGCGATAATGACTCGTGCGGCGCTGCGCTTTCCGCGACCAGCGATTGCGATCCGCTTTTTAATAAGTCCTGCTCCTAAATCAACCACGCTCAAACCTGAAAAAGTTTCGAGAGCAGTTAACAATATTCTTTCTTCACTGAGCCTGCTTTTACGCATCCACCGATCAAAGGTTTTTGTCACAAATACCTGCATGCAAATCTTCCTAAACTATACCACTAAGTGCAATAAAAATAAATATGAGGCCCTAGAGCCTCGCATTAAAACGTGCACGAACTAGCAGTTAAAAGAAGATTTCAACAGGTCTTTCACCCCTTGACTATTCGCAAATCTACGCTGGTACACCCGCTGCAGCGATCTGCGCGCCCTCGTCGCCAAGATCCCAAAATAAGCCCGCCATTAACTGCAGAGACTCGCGGGCGACCGAACCCAGCATGTGTTCGTTTGGAGCGTGTTGCGAGCAGGCCGCGTACGAGTGCGGCACCCATACGGTTGGCAGACCTAAGATCTTAGAGAAGGCATCGTTCGGTAAGGTGCCGCCCAAGTTGGGTAAAACATCAACCGTTTTACCGGTGCTGCGCGTAATAGATGCCACCGCCATTTTGACCCAAGGATTATCGGGATCTAAGCGCGTCGCCTCAGCCGCCTCACCACGACTGGCGGCTGCCTCGACATCGGTAAAGCCGTGCGCATCAAGGTGGTCGCGAATATGCTTTAAAAAGTTTTCGTTATCGCTACCGACTACATAACGCAACTGACAAAAGGCAATCGCGTAGCCGGGGATCGCATTCACCGGCGCGTCTGGATTGCCAGTTTTAAACGCAAGAGTTTCAAAGGTGTTCCAGGCAAAGACACGCTCGGCCTGTGTCAGACCGGGTTCGGCCCAGTCAGGATCGACATCAGGATCGTTGGGCCCGCCCCCCACTTCAATATTAGCGAGTGCACGCTTCACGTTTTCAGGCAACGAACTGGGCAACAGTTTAGGCACCAAAATACGCCCCTTTGCATCGACCATCGAAGCAATCGCATGCGCCAGACGAATACCAGGGTTACGCAGCAACCCGCCCCAGTTACCCGAGTGATGTGCACCTTGGCGCAGATTTAACTTCAACTCAAAGTTAAACGCACCGCGTGACCCTAAAAATAATGTTGGGCGTGAGGCTGATACGCGTGGGCCATCTGAAGCTAAAAACAAATCAGCCTTCAACAAGTCACCATACTGTTCGCACACTTCGCGCAAACCAGGTGAGCCCATTTCTTCGCCCATCTCGATCAATAGTTTGATGTTGTAGCCTAAGCGCCCAGCACGCGTGTTGATGACTTGCTCTAACGCCGCGAGGTTAATCGTGTGCTGACCTTTGTTATCTGCGGTACCGCGGCCATACCAACGGTCACCTTCAATTTTCAAGTCCCAGGGGGCTAGGCCTTTGTTCCATTGCGGGGCATAGCCACGCACGACATCACCATGTCCGTAGCTCAACACGGTGAAGTCAGCACCTTGTTCAAGACGCTCTGCCACTAAAAATGGACCGCGATCCTCAACCGGATTCGGGATCATTTTGCAGGTAAAGCCCATGGTCTTCAGATAAGGCGTGAGCTCTTGCGTGAGATATGACATAAGGATCTCGACCTTGCCTGGTTCTTGGCTCTCGGTGGCCATCCCAACGCGACGTGCGAGCGTGGCCTGGAAGTGACCTTGATCAAAGTAGGCAGTAGCGAGATCGATGGATTGTTGACGACTCATGGGTAGGCTCACGCAAACGTTATCTGGATAGAAAATATTATTAATTATCTGTTATCACTGCAGTGCTAGCGCTGAATGCACCATCAGCGTTTCATGCATGATTGATGAAATCACTTGTATTCAATGATACGTCACCGACCCTTGGTTTGGCATCAAATCCATTAATGCTTCTTTACTTGTCTCGCGCTGACCAATTGCAGTCACGTCAAACCATTGGGCACGACGGGATAACTCAGTCAAGAGTTGAGAAACGCCCAAGCCCAAGTGCGCTGAGAGATTCAAATTCACGGGCTGCAAGGGCTCAATCAAAAAGGTAAAGGTCAACCCGGTATCCGTTTGCTGGCAAGCCGCGTTGTTCACCAAGACCGCCGCGCTGCCAACATTCAACACGTTACCTTCTGGGGCACGTTCTTCAAACGGTGCCGTGTCTTTGCCAATTTGTCCGAGCGCAGCCGGCGCTTCGTTTGCACTAGCACTAGAGTGCGGTGCGATTGGCTCAGCAGGCGAAATGCGCTGCAACAAAACCGAAAGGCTGTCGAGCATAAAGCGCACAATCCGTCGAGTGAGCACCAAGGTCAAGTGTTGCTCAACGCCCATGTTGATCCGCAGCACCATGCGATCTTCAACATCGATGTAGTTGAGCTGAATTTGAGAGATTTCCATAAACTCGCTTAAGAAAAAACGCCAAGAATCTTAAAGCAACGTACTGGCGGCAAACGCTTGAACCAAACTTGGTTAATAATAGCCTGTGCGGCCAACCAACCAAACCAGAATTCAAACGACCTACCGCGTTGGCTGACTTGCCGTTTAACCTTTAAGTCCTGACCCAATGACCAACCGCGTCTATCGAACCGTCACCGTCGTGGGTGCTGCTCAAGTGATTTCGCATGCAGGCGCCTATTACCTGCCCGCTGTGATGGCAGTTCCCGCAAGCATTGAGCTATCTATCTCAAGTGCCACGGTGTATGCCGGCTTATCGCTCGCGCTCGCCGTCTCGGGGCTTGCCGGCCCAACGGCCGGAAAACTGGTGGATCGCTTTGGTGGCCGACCCGTACTGATTGCCTCAAACTTGTTGCTGGCAGCTGGGCTTTCGCTGTTGGCGCTTGCACAAGGGCTTGGTCTACTGTTGCTGGCTTATGCTGTGTTAGGGTTAGGCATGGCCACCGGCATGTTCGAGGTCGCCTTTGCCGCAATCGTACGAATATTTGGCAAAAAATCACACAATGCGCTCGTCGGGGTCACGATGGTCGCAGGGTTTGCCAGCGTCGCGGGGTGGACGATCTCAGTGTTTGTCGAGGCGCGCTACGGCTGGCGCGGGGTCTGTTGGTTTTGGGCGGCTATGAATGTCTTGGTCGCGCTGCCCCTCAACATGTTTATCCCTCGAGCCTCTGACAATGTCGACACCGCGGCCCCTGCTGAAACACACAATCAAACCGCTCAACCAAGCGCAGTCGTGCACGACCCCAAGCGTGAAAAATACATTACGGTGTTACTGGCCTTTGTGTTCGCTTCGAGCGGCTTTATCAGCATGGGCATGATGTCACACCTGCCCCGTCTATTAGAAGGGGTCGGCGTACCTCTGGCGATCGCCTTTTCGATTGGTGCGCTAGTGGGCCCTGCTCAAATTACAGGTCGAATCCTCGACTTCACGTTTTTAAGACGGCTACACCCCTTAATTGGTACGCGAATTGCTGCTGTGGCTCACCCATTGGGTATCGCTGTGCTAGTGGTGTTAGGTGCCCCCTTTGCTGCGCTCTTTGTCATTTTGCATGGCTTGGGCAACGGCATTTTAATTATTGCCAGAGGAACCTTACCCTTAGCCCTGTTTGGCCCGCAAGGCTTTGGCCGTCGACAGGGGTGGCTCACCATGCCCGCTAAGTTTGCACAAGCCATCGCCCCCTTCACGTTTGGCTTAGCGTTAACGCAATGGGGCACTGGCGTACTTTGGCTGACCTTTGGGCTGGCCATGTGCAGCTTTGCGGCGCTGTGCTTGATTTCAGTTAAACCGTCTGCGGAACCGACGCGTGAGGTTTAATTTTTTTCAACACCGCTTTTAACGCATTTTTCGCCTTTCGCTGGTCTAGGTCAAATTGCAAACCTGTCCAAAAATCATCTGAAGTTCCGAAGTAGCGCGAAAATCTTAAACCGCTGTCAGCCGTCACTGCGCGGGTGCCAGCGATGATTTCGCCGATGCGGCGCTGCGACACGCCGATCTCTTTTGCTAAGCGATATTGGGTGATGCCCAAGGGTTTTAAAAACTCTTCAACCAGAATTTCACCTGGGGTGGGATAGGCAACGGTTGGCATATTTACTCTCTCAGTGATAGTCGATCAATTCAACGTCTTGAGCATCACGCCCCGTCCAGCTAAAACACAAGCGCCACTGGGCATTGATTCGGATGCTGTACTGCCCGGCACGATCACCACTTAGCAGTTCAAGGCGGTTGCCAGGCGGCACCCTTAGGTCATTGATCGTGACCGAACGATTCAGCATCGCCATTTTGCGCATCGCGACCGCTTGAATATTGACAAAGCGGCGCACGGATTTACCCTCGAATAAATCTCTAGTGTCTTTGCAGCGAAAAGTTTGAATCATCTATTTAGTAACGAGATAAGATAGTAACATATGACGATAGTATTGCTATGCGATACTACGCTTAGAGAAGATGTCAAGTCTGATCGCTTTCAGCGCGGCGCAACATTCGGGCTTTCCACGCTGGATACGCCATACCAAGGCTCTCTTGACACCAAAACATCGCCGGAATCCCGAATGCAGGGTTCTTACCTTCACTCCCACGTTTTCCGCGTTTGAACCAATCCGATAAATTGGGCACACTACGCCCTTAACAAATAGAAAGCCTCACTAGGAGACCGCAGCCACCATGATGCTGCTTGAACACGACGCCAAGGTTTTGCTGGCGCAATTTGGTATTTCAATTCCGGTTGGTGTACTCGCCAATCGCTCAGCTCGCCCAACAGTGAGCTACCCCTGCTTTGTCAAAGTACAGATCCCCGTTGGGGGGCGCGGCAAAGCGGGCGGCATCGTCAGAGCCAACAATGCGTCAGAGCTTGAGCAGGCGCTGCACAAACTGGTGGGCGCTACGGTGCGCGGCCATCGCGTGCACGAGTGCCGCATCGAGCAACCCGCCTCGGGGCAAGAGTGCTACGTCAGCCTGATGCTTGATCCCTCTTCAGGCAAAGTCATCATTTTGATGTCAGCAGAAGGTGGCGTTGAAGTTGAGCAACATTCGGCCAGCGGTGCCATGCTCCAGCAGCAAGCGAACTTTGAAATCAACTCAGTGAAGCTTGCCGCTCAACAATTGGCTCAACAGCTACCAGCCTTTGCACAGACCGCGTTAACGCAAGCGGCGCATCAGCTGTGCGACGCTTTATTTCAGCTCGAACTGACTCTGACTGAAATCAACCCTCTCTTTGTGCAACCCGACGGCAGCTGGATTGCGGGTGACGCGAAACTAGTCGCCGACGATAATGCCATCGAACGCCAGCCGCTCTTACTCGCTTTGCTAAAAGAACGTGGCCACGCCTACCCTGAGGCCTCTCTCAAAATCGATCACGGTTTTGATTTTGTGCGACTCGATGAAGACGGCGATGTCGGTATGCTGACGACTGGCGCGGGCTTGAGCATGCAACTGGTCGACGAGCTCACCCGTCGTGGGTGCAAGCCTTTTAATTTTGTAGATATTCGCACGGGGCAATTTCGAGGCGAGCCTACCCGCTTAATTCAAGTGCTTCGCTGGATTGGCGAAGGTAAAAACGTTAAAGTCATTTTGATGAACTTTTTTGCTGGCGTCACCGATTTAGCAGAGCTCTCGCGCCTGATTTTGATCGCACTCGAACAAACCCAAGATATCAAAATCCCGATTGTGATTCGCTTAATTGGTAATGGTCTCGAAACAGCCATCCAGACACTGACAAGCGCCAATGCCTCATTGGTCGTAGAAACTGATTTAGAGAAAGCGGTCGATCAAGTCGTTGCGCTCGCTCGAGGGCAAGCAGCATGACAACTCATCTCTTTCCCAATGATCCTTTAGCACTTTTATTTGATCCGACTGCAGCGCTGCCTACCATTGTGCAGGGCATTACCGGCCGTATGGGTCGTAAGCATGCCGCCTTGATGCGCGCCTATGGCACGGCTATCGTCGGTGGCACCGCCCCTGCGGGCAGCAAGTCGGCTGACTTGAAAGACGTAGACGGTGCGCCTGTCTTTCGGTCTTGCGCTGAAGCCGTCAAGGCAACCGGTGCGGTGGCTAGCGTTGCGATGGTTCCCCCTTTTGAGGTGCTCGCCGCCATCAGCGAAGCCGTTACTGGCGGCATCAAACTGATCGTGACCGTCACCGAAGGCATGCCTGTGGCCGATGCGATACGGGCTCGCGCGTTGGTGCAGGCTGCCGGTGCACGCTGGGTGGGCGCCTCGACCCCAGGCGTGGCCGTGCCTGGTCGCACCAAACTGGGTTTTATTCCGTCAGTATCTTTGCACCCAGGCTCGGTTGGCGTCATCGCCAAAAGCGGCACCCTGTCTTACGAAACCAATCACCGGTTGGTGGACTGCGGTCTGGGCCAAAGTGTTTGGATCGGCGTTGGTGGCGACGCGTGCAAAGGCACTCGTTTTGCTGAAGTGCTGCCCTTTTTTAATGCGGACCCCCGTACCAAACAAATCGTTTTAGTAGGCGAAATTGGCGGCTCTGAAGAAGAAGAATTTGCGCAGGCCTTAATCGACACCAAATGCACAAAGCCCACCTTTGCCGTGATTGCCGGGCATGGCGCGCGCGAGGGTGTGGTGATGGGGCATGCGGGCGCGGTGGTGCATGGTAATACGGGCACCTTTGAGGCCAAAAAACGTGCGCTCGAAAACGCGGGGGCACGCGTTTTTGCAAGTGTCGACGATTTAATAAAAGCCATGCTCGCCGCGCATTAAACTTGCGTGCATCTGAATAACCTATTTATTTTAGATAGACCTCATCAAGGATTGAGCAGCATGGATTTCAAACTCAGTGACAGTCAACGGCAATATGTTGAAGCGGTGCGTGCACTTGCGCAAAACGATTTCAAACCGCGGGCCGCAAAATATATGGATGGCACGTTTCCGTGGGAAAACATGAAACAGCTCGCTCAAATTGGCGTGCTGGGCATGACGGTCTCTGAGCAATACGGTGGCTTAGGCTTGCCTGTGTTTGAAACCGCGTTGATTCTTGAAGAGATCGCCAAAGTTTGCTACCCCACCGCCATGGCAGTACTGGGCGAAGCCGGTGTGCAAACGCGCATCATTGAAACTTACGCACCCGACTCAATCAAGAATAATATTCTGCCAAAAGTTTGTTCAGGCGACGCGATTTTATCGATCTGCATGACAGAGCCTCATGCTGGCACCGATGTCAGCAGCTATCGCACCAACACCCGTTTGCATCTCAATCATGCAACCGTCAATGGCGTCAAAACCTTGATCAGCCGCGCTCAAGAAGCCGCGATGTTTGTCGTGTTCACGCGTGTCGATGATCAACCTGGGCGGGAAGGTATTGGTTGCGTACTGATCGAAGGGGGCACACCCGGTCTTGAAGTCACTGCTAGTTATCACACCATGGGTGGTGAGTACTTGCACGAAGTACGTTTTGATAACGTCGAAGTGCCGCTTGAAAACGTGGTTTTAAAAGAAGGCGGTTTTCGCAAACTCATGAGCGCCTTCAATACACAGCGCTGCTTAAACCCCAGCATCTCATTAGGCTTGGCCGAAGGCGCCTTTGAAGAGGCGGTGAACTACACACGCAACCGCCCAATCTTTGGCAAAACACTCACTGACTTTCAAGGCCTGCGCTGGAAACTCGCCGAGATGTATCGCGACATCGAAGCGGCTCGCAGTGTGTTGTATCGTGCGTGCGCTTCAGCCAATCCGTTTCCGGATCCGTTCTTAGCAGCTGTTGCCAAAATCACCTGTAACGAAATGGCGTTGCGCGTGACCAATGACGCCTTGCAATTGCATGGCGGCTACGGCTTCACCGACGAGTATCCCGTATCACGCCTGTATCGCGGTGCGCGCTATGGCTCTTTAGGCGGCGGGGCCACCGAAACACTCAAAGATTTAATCGCCAAGCGGATACTTGACGGCATGGATCCGACTGAAGGGATTCTCTCCTTCAATAATTTTTGATACAAACACTCCCCTCCGAAGAGAACACCAGATGATGTTACTTTTGAAGCTGCGCGGCGCCAAGAAGTACAAAGCCCATTTGCCGCGTCTTACCGCGATGAACAGAGCCTCTTTACTGGGTCTTCTGGCGTCAATAACACTGCTGTCACTTGCCTCGTTCACCCAAGCGGCACAGGCACAAACTCGACAGGCCGCAGATCCGCAGGTGGCCATCAGTCAATACCCAACCCGCACAATCAAAATGCTAGTCGGGTTTCCGCCGGGCGGACCCAACGATCAGTTGGCGCGCTTACTGGGCTTGCGTCTATCAGAACGTCTGAAGCAGCCCATTGTGATCGAGAACAAACCAGGCTCGAGTGGCGAAATTGCAGCCACGCAAGCCGCAGCGGCAAACCCTGATGGCTACACGCTTTTGTTCGGTTCG